>Ga0208564_1000268_pt1 | contig 48384 bp, 44 predicted proteins | sample AD_UKC073_MetaG_FD_184439 | JGI IMG/M metagenome (GOLD analysis project Ga0208564, IMG submission 184439) | Active sludge microbial communities of municipal wastewater-treating anaerobic digesters from USA - AD_UKC073_MetaG (SPAdes) (version 2) | ecosystem: Engineered > Bioreactor > Anaerobic >... | reverse complement strand
CAATTCGGCGCTGTAGTGCCTGCGCCTTCTGACTATCTGCGTTGCCATCGTGTCCAGCTTCTCCTTACTGGACAGGATCGTTACAGCCTACTGCAGCAGATTCAAGATGGGTTCGCCGCGCGCATACGCTACAACCGCTGCGCAAGGATGCGGATCGGCTGGATTAGTGTAGCTATCCGGGGTGAGAGAGGGAGCTACAACTGTCCGCGCAGGACATGCACGACAGCGGCCAGTGTAGCTATCCGGGGTGAGAGAGGGAGCTACAACCGGTGCTGTAGCTCATGCTGCACCGCCTTCAGTGTAGCTATCCGGGGTGAGAGAGGGAGCTACAACGATCATGACAAACCCCACAGCCTCCAGCGCAGTGTAGCTATCCGGGGTGAGAGAGGGAGCTACAACCCTGTACGAGCTGGACTCTGGCGACACCCGAGTGTAGCTATCCGGGGTGAGAGAGGGAGCTACAACTTTCAGGAGCCGAGTCATGAGCATCACCAAAGTGTAGCTATCCGGGGTGAGAGAGGGAGCTACAACGGTGGTGGCGTGATCCCGCTGCCCCTGATCAGTGTAGCTATCCGGGGTGAGAGAGGGAGCTACAACGCCTGACACGGCGCCGCGAGACATGGCGCTAGTGTAGCTATCCGGGGTGAGAGAGGGAGCTACAACTGACACCAGCGTGGGGTTTTTCGCCAGCATAGTGTAGCTATCCGGGGTGAGAGAGGGAGCTACAACGGTGGCCGATCAGTAGCTCGGCGCGGGCGGAGTGTAGCTATCCGGGGTGAGAGAGGGAGAACGGAATCGTGCTGGCGGGCAAACCCGCCATCACGATCCCGGCGCTTCGCGCATGTTAGCCATGGGTTTGTGCGAACGTCACCGCACTTACACACTCCCGCATTCCAATCGTCACATGCAAAGGCGCACATCCAGCGTCCGATGACGCGGGGCATCGGGTTTCTGATCGCGGCACAGTTCGTGTCGGGGCTGGCCGACAACGCGCTGCTCATCGTGGCCATGGCGCGGCTGGCTGAGTTGGGGCAGAGCGCGTGGTTGGCACCGCTGCTGAAGGCGGTGTTCACGCTGGCTTATGTGCTGCTGGCGCCTTTCGTGGGTGCGCTGGCCGACCGCTGGCCCAAGGCGCGGGTCATGTTGGTAGCCAATGGGCTGAAGGCGCTGGCCTGCGCGCTGATGGCGCTGGCGGTCGATCCGCTGCTGGCGTTTGCGCTGGCGGGCGTGGGCGCGGCGGTGTATTCGCCCGCCAAGTACGGGCTGGTGACGGAGCTGTCACCGCGCGACCAACTGGTGCACGCCAACGGCTGGCTGGAGGTGACGACGGTGGGCGCCATCATCCTGGGCACGGCGCTGGGCGGCGCGCTGGTGGGGCCGCTGTTGCAGTGGGATGCAGCGCGGGCGCTGGGCCATGCGCTGCCCGTCGGCACGGCGCTGGGCGCGGCGCTGCTGGTGGTGCTGGGGCTGTACGCGGTGGCGGGTGCGCTGAACCTGCTGATTCCGGCCAGCGGCACGCCGCTGCACGCGATGCAAGCTTCGTTCAGCGCGCTGCTGGCGCGCTTTGGCCACGCGCAGCGCACGCTGTGGCGTGATGCGTTGGGCAGTGTGTCGTTGGGGGTGACCACGCTGTTTTGGGGCGCGGGCGCCACGTTGCAGTTCGTGGTGCTGGCCTGGGCGCAGCACAACCTGGGCTTGAGCCTGTCGGGCGCCGCCTATCTGCAGGGCGTGGTGGCGATCGGCATTGGCGTTGGGGCGCTGGCGGCGGGGCGATGGGTGCGGCTGCAACAGGCGCCGCGCGTGCTGGCGCTGGGCGTGCTGATGGGGCTGGCGGTGCCGCTGCTGACGCTGGTGCACAGCGTGCCGGTGGCGGCGCCGCTGTTGGCCACGGTGGGCGCGCTGGCGGGCTTTTTTGTGGTGCCGATGAACGCGCTGCTGCAGCACCGCGGCCAGCAACTGCTGGGCGCGGGCGAATCGATTGCGGTGCAGAACTTCAACGAAAACCTGTGCGTGCTGGCCATGTTGGGCGCCTACGCGGGTTTGCAGGCCGCGGGCTGGCCGCTGCACCGGCTGGCGTTTGGGCTGGGCGCCTTCGTGGCGGGCGGCGTGGGGCTGGTGATGTGGCGCTACCGCAAGTCGCAAGGACATTCATTGCTATTGAAAGAGAAGCAGACATGAAGATCATGATCGTCACCGACGCGTGGGAGCCGCAGGTCAACGGCGTGGTGCGCACGCTGAAGATGACCACGCGCCACCTGCACGAGATGGGGCACAGCACACACATCCTGTCGCCGCTCGACTTCAAGTCGATGCCCTGCCCCACTTACCCCGAGATTTCGCTGGCGCTGGCCACGCGCGGCGCGGTGGCGCGGCACATCGACCGCGTGGCGCCCGATTGCCTGCACATCGCCACCGAGGGGCCGCTGGGCTGGGCCGCGCGCGGCGTGGCGCTGCGGCGCGGCTGGCCGTTTACCACGGCGTACCACAGCCGCTTTCCCGAATACGTGCAAGCGCGCGTGCGGGTGCCGCTGGGCTTCAGCTATGCGCTGCTGCGCAAGTTTCACAACGCCGGCCGCGCGACGCTGGCGCCCACGCCGGCCATCGTTCAGGATTTGCGCGCGCGCGGCTTCACGCAGGCGCGGCTGTGGTCGCGCGGGGTTAATCTGGAGGCGTTTTCGCCTGACGGCGCGCGGCTGGAGCGCACGAACAGCCCCGTGTTTCTGTACGTCGGCCGGCTGGCGGTGGAAAAGCAGGTGCACAAGTTTCTGGAGCTGGACCTGCCGGGCGAGAAATGGGTCGCCGGCACCGGGCCGGCCGAGGCCCGGTTGAAAGCGCAATACCCCCACGCGCGCTGGTTCGGCGTGCTCGGCGGTGACGATCTGGCCACCGTGTACCGCAGCGCCGACGTGATGGTGTTCCCCAGCGTGACCGACACGTTTGGGCTGGTGATGGCCGAATCCATGGCCTGCGGCACGCCGGTGGCCGCCTACCCGGTGCCGGGGCCGATTGACGTGGTGGGGCGCGATTCGCCCGGTGGCGCGCTGGACGATGACTTGCGCGCCGCCTGCCTGGCAGCTTTGGCGAAGTCGCGCGATGGTGTGCGGCGCCACGCCGAGCAGTTCAACTGGCCGGCCGCCACGCGGCAGTTTGAGCAGGCGCTGGTGCGGCTGACGACGCAGCCGGGCGCCACGTCCGCGCGCAGCGAATCGATGGCGTGACTACAGATTGGCTTGACTATCCAAAAATCTCAGAAATGTGCGTTTTGCTCTCTCCCCCGCCGGGGGAAGGAGTCAAAGCAAATTCTGAGACTTCTTGCTGATCATGCAAATTTGATAGCTGCTCGCGCTTGATCTACCGCGACTCGCGGCCTGTTTGGCTTGAAATCAGTCGCTGACCAGCGCGCGAATCCACTCCGGCAGCGCCACCGCCTTTTGCTGCGGAAAGTTGACCCAGATGGTGGTCGCGCCGCCCGCCGCGCAGACCACGCCCGGTTGCGCCACCTTCTCCATCGTCGCCCAGCTTTCGAAGGTGGTGCGGCCGGGGTCGCTGACGTACATCTTCAGCAGCACCTCGTCGGGGTATTCAAACTGGCGGTAGAAGTTGCAGAACGCGTTGACGATCACCGGGCCTTCGCCCTGCGCGTCGGGCACACAGCCGATGGAGCGGAACCAGTCGATGCGCGCCGTTTCCATGTAGCGGAAATAGGTGGTGTTGTTCAGGTGGCCCATGGCGTCCATGTCGCCCCAGCGCACGGGGATGCGGGTTTCGAACACCAGTTTTTTCTGCTCAGGAATATCAATACGCATGGGTTGCCTTCAGATTGGGGGCACGGCTTCCAGCGGGCAGCCGCGGAGCGGGCTTGGCCCGGCCGCTGGCTGCGCCCCCTTGAGGGGGAGAGCGCCGCAGGCGCTTTCGGGGGTGGGTGGTTGTCATTGGTGTGCCTTGATGGATGCCAGGATGCCGGCGGTGAACAACGCCGCTGCCGCCCATTGGGTAAGCGTGGGCCAGCGATGGTCCCACAAGAAGGAATAGACCAGCGCGAACAGGGTTTCGCTGACGATGAGTTGGCCGCAAAGGCTTGCGGAGAGTCGCTGGCTGGCCATGTTCCACAAGATGGTGGCCAGCCAGCTGCTGCCAAAGCCGATGGCCACCACGATCAGCGCGAACAGCGGCCAGCCCGGCTGCGCGGCCAGTTGCGGCAGCGGCGTGCCCAGGCCCAGCGCCAGCAGCAGCCCGCCCGCGCCGGTGGCCACGCCCAGCCAGTTGGCCCAGTCGGTGGCGCCGACCTCGGGGTGCCGACGCAGCCACGCGGCGTTGAGCAGCGCAAACGCCGTCCAGCACGCCATGGCGGCCACGGACAAGCCGATGCCGCGCCAGTAGGTGGATTGATCCACTACTGTATTGATAGCTGCCTGCGCTTGCCCAGTGTGCGCCAGCGTGCTTTTTGCCATGAAAACCAGGCCCGCCAGCGTCAGCAGCAGCCCCGGCACCAGCGCCGCCCAGCGCAGGCCTTGCGGCTTGCCCAGCAGCATCACCCAGATCGGAATGGTGCCGACGATGAGCGCCGGCATCTCGGTGCCCGCGTCGCGGATCGCCAGCACCAGAATCCAGTAGTAACCCGTGAACCCCAGCACCGACAGCCACAGCGCCTCCCACGCCTGCCCCCACGTCGGCCTGCGCGCGCGGTGCCACGACACGGCCAGCACCGCCACCGACACCAGCCCGTAAACGACGAAGCGCCCCGCCGTCAGGTCGATGCCCGCAAAGCCCGCCACCATGCGCGGCGCCACGAACACCAGGCCCCACAGGGCGCCAGCGGCCAAGCCGGCGAGGATGCCGGTCATCATCGGTTGACTCCCTCTCCCGCTGGCGGGAGAGGGTTGGGGTGAGGGTCAGCGCGCGTCATGTGCCGGCGTGGGTTGCCCTCACCCCTGCCCTCTCCCAGAGGGAGAGGGAGCCATGGCCCACCATCTTCGATGGCACTGTCGGCATCACTGCCAATCCGACGGTCGCGGAGCAGACCATGCAAGCGACAGCCGTGCCCGGACCTGCGCCGGGCACTGGCTGTGTCCCCCCTCGCGCAGCAGCGGGGGGAAGGCGCGCAGCGACTCAGGGGGGTGTTTCACTTCACACCGCAAACCCATCATCCGCCGCGATCACCGCCCCATTCACGAAATGGCTCTGGTCGCTGGCCAGCATCATCAGCACCGCGTCCAGGTCTTTCGGCTCGCCCACGCGCTTGCGCGGCAGCATGTTGATGAGCTTCTGGCCCTGCTCGGTGCTCCAGTGGTGGTGGTTGATCTCGGTGTCGATGTAGCCGGGGCAGATGGCGTTGACGTTGATGCCAAAGCGGCCCCACTCCAGCGCCATGGCCTTGGTCATCTGGATCACGGCCGCCTTGCTCATGCAGTACACGCCGATCTGCGGCAGCACCTTCAGCCCCGCCATCGACGCGATGTTGATGATGCGCCCGCCCGTGAAGCTGCCCGGCGCCGCGCCCTTGGCACGCGCGATCATGCGCTTGCCCACTTCTTGCGCGACAAAGAAGGCGCCGCGCACGTTGGTGTTGAAGACGAAGTCGTAATCGTCCTCGCCCACGTCCTGGATGCGCTGCGTGGTGCTGACGCCCGAGTTGTTGATGAGGATGTCGATCGAGCCCATCTCGGTCTCGGCATGCGCCACGGCGCCCTTGATGGACTGCACGTCGGTCACGTCGCACTCCACCACATGCGCGTCGCCGCCTTCGCCTTCGATGCGGGCGCGCAAATCCTTCAGCTTCTCGACGCGGCGGCTGGCCAGCACCACGCCAGCGCCGGCGCGCGCCAGCGTGCGGGCAAATTCGGCGCCCAGGCCGCCCGAGGCGCCGGTGACAAAGGCCACGCGGCCGGACAAATCGATGCTGTAGGTCATGGTTCTTTTCCTGTGAAGATGGCGGCGGGGCCGACAGGCGCCGATGATGCCCGAGGCGTGCCTAAAATCGGTCACGCATCCGACACGGCCGCCCGCGCGCGCCGAAGACAATGTCGGCCATTATTTCAAACACGATGAGAGGCGCCCCATGACCCCCGAGGAAATCATCCAGCAATACGGCCCGCGCGAGGCCATGGAGTACGACGTGGTCATCGTCGGCGCCGGCCCGGCCGGCCTGTCGGCGGCGATCCGCATCAAGCAGCTCGCGGCTGAAAAAGGCAACGACGTGTCGGTGGTGGTGCTGGAAAAGGGCTCCGAGCCCGGCGCACACATCCTCTCTGGCGCGGTGATGGACCCGAAGGCACTGACCGAGCTGATCCCCGACTGGAAGGAGAAAGGCGCGCCGCTCAACCAACTGGTGACCGACGACGCCTACGTCTTCCTGAGCGAGACCGGCGGCGCGCGCGTGCCGGGCCTGGCGCTGCCGCCCTTTGCCGACAACCACGGCAACTACATCGTCAGCCTGGGCAACGTGGTGCGCTGGCTGGCCGCGCAGGCCGAAGAGCTGGGCGTGGAAATCTTCCCCGGCTTTGCCGCCGCCGAAGTGCTTTACAACGAGGACGGCAGCGTCAAGGGCGTGGCCACCGGCAACATGGGTGTGGGCAAGGACGGCCAGCCGACCGAGAACTTTCAGCTCGGCATGGAACTGCACGGCAAGTACACCATCTTTGCCGAGGGTTCGCGCGGCCACCTGGGCCGGCGCTTGATCGAGCGCTTCAAGCTCGATGCGAACAGCGACCCGCAAAGCTACGCCATCGGCATCAAGGAGTTGTGGGAGATCGACCCCAGCCGCCACACGCCCGGCTTGGTGATGCACACCGCCGGCTGGCCCATGGACGAGCACACCTATGGCGGCGCGTTTCTGTACCACGCCGAAAACAACCAGGTGTATTGCGGCTACGTGATCGGGCTGAACTACAAGAACCCGTACATGAGCCCGTTCGAGGAGTTCCAGCGCTGGAAGACGCACCCGCGCGTGAAGTGGTATTTCACCGATGACCAAGGCAACGTGAACGCCAAGCGCATCAGCTACGGCGCGCGCGCCATCACGGCGGGTGGGGTGCTGGCGCTGCCCAAGACCATCTTCCCCGGCGGAGCGCTGGTGGGCTGCGAGGCCGGCTACCTGAACGTCAGCCGCATCAAGGGCAGCCACGCCGCCATCAAGACCGGCGCGCTGGCCGGCGAAGCCGCGTTTGACGCCGTGGCGGCCGGCCGCCAGCACGACGAGCTGACGGCCTACCCCGACGCGTTTGAGCACAGCTGGCTGGCCGCCGAATTGAACAAGGACCGCAACTTCAAGAACTGGTTCAAAAAGGGCCTGACCACCGGCACGCTGATGAACGGGCTGGAGCAAATGGTCTTCCGCGGCCACGCGCCCTGGACGCTGCACCGCCATGAGCCCGACCACGTGCAGCTAAAAGCCGCCGCCGAGTGCCAGCCCATTGCCTACCCCAAGCCCGATGGCAAGCTGACCTTCGACCGCCTCAGCAGCGTGTTCATCAGCAACACCAACCACGAAGAAAACCAGCCCGCGCACCTGACGCTGAAAGACCCGACGGTGCCCGTCAACATCAACCTGGCCAAGTTTGCCGGGCCCGAGGGACGTTACTGCCCGGCCGGTGTGTACGAGTTCGTGCCTGATGAAGCCAAGGGCGGCAACGCCCAGCGCCTGCAGATCAACGCGCAAAACTGCGTGCACTGCAAGACCTGCGACATCAAAGACCCGACACAGAACATCGTGTGGGTCACGCCCGAAGGCGGCGGCGGGCCGAACTATTCAGGCATGTGACCCGTTCTTCGGGATAAACGAAGGCGCAGCGCTTGACAGAGCTGCGCCTTCAGCTATTTATACGATAGCAATCGAGCGACGCCGAAGCCGGCGCCACGCCATGCGCCGAAGCGTTTGACGCCACCACCACACCGCTTGAAAGCAGCGGTCTTCACGCCTGCGTCATGAGGTGCCAACGTGGTGCCAGCGGCACGCGCGTGCGCGACTCTTCATGCGCGAAAACCCCAAGGCGCAGGCTCGTACGAGCGCCCATAATGGCCCGCTTTCAGGCCTCGACAGGCGGCCTTTCGTTGTCCACGATTTCAGGAGCTTCACGATGAAATTGCACCAACTTGTGCTTGGCATGGGCTTTGCGTTCGGTCTGATGGCCAGCGCCGCGGCGCAAACCACGATGAAGATCAGCATCTCCACCTCGCAAAACTCGCACCAGGGCGTGGCCATCGACACCTTCGCCAAAGAGGTGGAAAAGCGCACCGCCGGTCGCTACAAGGTGCAGACCTTCTACAACGGCGCCCTGGGCGGCGAGCGCGAATCCATCGAGGCGGTGCAGCTGGGCACGCAAGAATTGGCCTTCAGCTCGACCGGCCCGGTGCCCAACTTCGTGCCCGAATCCAAGATTTTGGATGTGCCCTTCCTGTTCCGCGACAAGGCGCACGCGCGCGCCGTGCTCGACGGCCCCATCGGGCAAGAGCTGCTGACCAAGTTCGAGCCCAAGGGCTTCAAGGCGCTGGCCTGGGCCGAGAACGGCTTTCGCCACATGACCAACAGCAAGCGCGCTGTCAACGCGCCAGAAGACCTGAAAGGCTTGAAGATGCGCACCATGGAAAACCCGGTGCACATTGCCGCCTACAAGGCGCTGGGCATCATCACCACGCCGATGGCCTTCCCCGAGGTGTTCACCGCGCTGCAGCAGGGCACGGTGGACGGGCAGGAGAACCCGCTGTCGGTCATCATCTCGGCCAAGTTCGACCAGGTGCAGAAAAACCTGTCGCTCACTGGCCACGTGTATTCGCCCTGCATCTTCGTCATGAACAAGGCGGTGTTCGACAAGCTCTCGGCCGCCGACAAGCAGGCCTTCATCGACGCCGCCAAGGAAGGCACCAAGGCCAACCGCGCCCGCGTGGATGAGGACGACGCGAAGGGCGTGGCCGACCTGCGCGGCAAGGGCATGAACGTGGTGGACAACGTGGACAAGGCCAAGTTCGTGGCCGCGCTCGCCAGCGCCAACGCCCAGTTCGAGAAGGATTTTGGCAAGGCCAACCTGGACCGCATCCGCAACTTCAAGTGATGCTGGCCGATGCGTGATTTGCTATTTTAAAAATAGCATGTTGTGCCCGTCCGCCCTGCGCGACGGGCATTTTTTATTTCAAGGCAATTGGACATGAAGGCCCTGATCCTGAGCTTAGAAAGCTGGACGACCCGCATCGCCATGGCGCTGGCCTGCGCCATGCTGGTGATCGCCTCCGCGCTGGGCGTGTTTCAGATCATCACCCGTTTCGTGCTGGAACAACCCGCCGAATGGAGCGAGGTGCTGATCCGTTTCAGCCTGATCTGGATGGTGTTCCTGGGCATTCCCATGGCGTTTCGCCAGGGCGCGATGGTGAGCGTGGACGCGCTCTACCGTGCCGTGCCGACGCACATCAAGCGCGTGCTCGATCTGCTGGTGGCGCTGGCCGCGCTGGCGTTGATGTGCATCATTTTGTGGTGGGGCTACGACTACGCGGTGCGCGGCAGCGTGCAGACCATGGCGGGGTTGGAAGCGCTGTCGATGTTCTGGGCCTACATCGCCATGCCGGTAGGCGCGGTGTTCTCGATCCTCGGCATCGTGGCCAATTACCTCGACCCGCGCCGCATGGAACTGGAGACCGCACAGTGACTTCAGCCATGCTCATCACCATGGTGCTGGGTTTCGCGCTCAGCGTCTCGGTCGCCGTCTCGATTGGCTTGGCCGCGATCGTCGGCATCCAGGTCAGCAACGCCAACATGCTGCTCTCCGCCAAGGAGATGTTCAACGCCATCAACAAGTTTCCCCTGGCCGCCATCCCGTTCTTCATCCTTGCCGGCAACCTGATGGAAACCGGCGGCATTTCGCGCCGGCTGGTCGAGTTCGCCAAGAGCATCGTCGGCGGCGTGCAGGGCGGGCTGCCCATGACCTGCGTGCTTACCTGCATGATCTTCGCGGCGGTGTCGGGCTCGTCGGTGGCCACCACGTTTGCCATCGGCGCCATCCTGATCCCGGCGCTCATCAAGCATGGCTACCCCACCACCTGGGCCGCCGCGCTGCAGGCCACCAGCGCCGAACTGGGCGTGATCATTCCGCCCTCGATCCCCATGATCCTGTACGGGGTGTCGGCCGAGGTGTCGATTGGCGAGCTGTTCATCGCCGGCTTTGGCCCCGGCATCCTGATCAGCCTGGCGCTGATGGCCTTCGTGTGGGCTTACTGCAAGTGGAACGGCTGGGGCAAGAACGACGGCGACGGGCGCCTGGGCTTTCTGACGGCCACGCGCCAGGCGGCCTGGGCGCTGCTCATGCCCGTGATCATCTTGGGCGGCATCTACGGCGGCATCTTCACGCCGACCGAGGCGTCGGCCGTGGCGGTGCTGTACGCGCTGGTGGTGGGCATGCTGGTGTACCGCGAAATCAGCCTGAAGGACTTGTACGCCGTGCTGCGCAAGTCGGTGGTGTCGTCGTCGGTGATCATGTTCATCATCGCCAACGCGGGGCTGTTCGCCTTCCTCATCACGCGCGCGGGTGTGCCCGAGGCCATCGGTCACTGGCTCGAAGACGTGCTCAAGAACCCGGCGATGTTCCTGCTGGGCGTGAACGCGGCGCTGTTCATCATCGGCATGTTCATCGAGACCAGCGCGGCCATCATCGTGCTGGCGCCGATCCTGGCGCCGGTGGCGGTGCACTTCGGCATCGACCCAGTGCATTTCGGGCTGGTCATGGTGGTCAACCTGGCGCTGGGCATGATCACGCCGCCCTTTGGCGTGAACCTGTTCGCGGCCTGCACGGTGGCGCGCATCTCGCTCGACAAGATCATCCGGCACCTGCTGCCCTTTGTGGCGGTGATTCTGGTGTGCTTGATGGTCATCACCTATGTGCCGGCGCTGTCCCTGGGTTTGCGCGACCTGGTTTATCGGTGAAGGCAAGCTAGAATATTTTGGTCAGGAGAGAGCGCCTTAAACGCGCCGCCGAAGGCTGAACGCTCAGGCAAAAGGACTGATACAAAAGATTCTGCTGGAGAGAGGCCGCACACCGATGCGGCCCACCGAAGGGGCAAGACCGGCGTGCCAGCCAAGCAGCCGGTTGAATCTCTCAGGTAAAGGGGACAGCAGGGTTCCGCGCCCGCCGCACGTCGGCTGGGCAATGCATTTCAACAACGCATTCGAGGAGCCCTGCGCATGTCCGCTGCCCACACCGAACTTCAAAAAACCCCGTTGCACGATCTGCACGTCGAACTCGGCGCGCGCATGGTGCCGTTTGCCGGCTATTCGATGCCGGTGCAGTATCCCGCCGGCTTGATGGCCGAGCACAAGCACACGCGCGAAGCGGCTGGCCTGTTCGACGTATCGCACATGGGGCAGCTCAAGTTGGTGGGCGCCGATGCGGCCGCCGCGCTGGAATCGCTGATGCCGGTGGATGTGATCGGCCTGGGCGTGGACAAGCAGCGCTACGGCCTGCTGCTGACCGACGAGGGCACGATCATCGACGACCTGATGTTCGTCAATTGGGGCGACCCGGCACAGACCACGGGTGAAAGCCGCCCGCGCGCCGCGGGCGAGCGCGAGGGGCCGCAGCTGTTTTTGATCGTCAACGGCGCCTGCAAGGCGGGCGACATCGCGCACCTGCAAGCCAGAATCGGCGACCGCTGCCAGGTGCTGCCCATGCCGGAGCGCGGCCTGCTTGCCTTGCAAGGCCCCAAGGCCGTCGATGCCTTGAAGCGCCTGGTACCGGGTGTTGAAAAGCTGGTGTTCATGACCGGCGGCGCCTTCGCGTGGAACGGCACCGACCTGTACATCACCCGCAGCGGCTACACGGGTGAGGATGGCTTCGAGATTTCCATCCACGGCTCGCAGGCCGAAGCCTTCGCGCGCGCGTTGCTGGCGCAGCCCGAGGTTGCGCCCATTGGCCTGGGCGCGCGCAACAGCCTGCGGCTCGAAGCCGGCCTGTGCCTGTACGGCAACGACATCGACACCACCACCACGCCGGTGGAAGCCGCGCTCAACTGGGCCATGCAAAAGGTGCGCCGCACAGGCGGCGAGCGCGCGGGGGGCTTCCCTGGTGCCGACGTGGTGCTGGCGCAGTTGGACGGCAGCCAGCCTGCCACCCGCAAGCGCGTCGCACTCATCGCCAAGGAGCGCGTGCCAGTGCGCGAGCCCGCGCCACTGGAAAACATGGACGGCCAGACCATCGGCCAGGTCACCAGCGGCCTCATCAGCCCCACGCTGAACCAGGCCATCGCCATGGGCTACGTGCAACCCGACTGCGCCGCCGTCGGCACCGAGCTTTTCGCCATGGTGCGCGGCAAGCCGGTGCCCATGGTCGTCAGCCCCACGCCCTTCGTGCCCACCCGTTATTACCGCGGTTGACCTCCAGCCAATGGCATAGCCCCATCGGCTTGCAGCGCCCGCCCCACTTGCGCAATCCACTCTTATTTTTGGAGCAACCATGAGCATCAAGTACACCGAAGACCACGAATGGGTCAAAGTCGAAGGCGACATCGCCACCGTCGGCATCACGCAGCACGCACAGGATGCGCTGGGCGACGTGGTGTTTGTCGAGCTGCCTGAAGTCGGCAAGACCTACGTGCAAAAAGATACCGCCGGCGTGGTCGAAAGCGTGAAAGCCGCCGCCGACGTGTACATGCCCGTCAGCGGCGAAGTGGTCGAAGTGAACCAGGCGCTGGCCGACGAGCCCAGCCTGGCCAACAGCGACCCGATGGGCGCCGGCTGGTTCTTCAAGGTCAAGCTGGCCCAGCCCGACGAAGTCGCCGCGCTGATGGACGAAGCCGCCTACACGGCCTTCGCGGCCTGATCGCCCCGCAGAGCATTGCGTGAGGCGCATCGCGCAATGCGGTGCGCCTTGCCCACGGTTTTGTCTGGAGCGCCCGTCATGTCCCAAGCCCCCACCCTCGCCCAACTCGAAAACCCCGGTGAGTTCGTTGCCCGCCACATCGGCATCACGCCGGCCGATGAACGCAAGATGCTCGCCGTCATCGGTGAACAGTCGCGCCAGTCGCTGATCGATTCCATCGTGCCGCGCAGCATCGCGCGCCAGAGCGAGATGAAGCTGCCGCCCGCCATCAGCGAGGCCGACGCGCTCTCAGAATTGAAGCAGATGGCGGGCAAGAACAAGCTGCTCAAGAGCTTCATCGGCCAGGGCTATTACCCCAACCACCTGCCCGGGGTGATCCTGCGCAACGTGCTGGAGAACCCGGCCTGGTACACCTCATACACGCCTTATCAGGCCGAAATCAGCCAGGGCCGCATGGAAGCGTTGCTCAACTTCCAGACCCTGGTGGCCGACCTGACGGGCATGGACATTGCCAATGCCTCGATGCTGGACGAGGCCACCGCCGCCGCCGAGGCCATGACGCTGGCCAAGCGCAGCGTCAAGGCCAAGGGCGACGTGATCGTGGTCAGCGGCGACGCGCATCCACAGACCATCGAAGTGATGCAGACGCGCGCGGCGCCGCTGGGCCTCACGGTCAAGCTGGCCAACTCGCGCGAAGAATGGGACGCGGCCATTGCCGCCGACGATTACTTCGCCGCCCTCATCCAGTACCCCTGCAGCAGCGGCTGGCTGATGGACTGGAGCGGCGAGTCGGACAAGATCCACGCCAAGGGCGCGGCCGTCATCATGGCCAGCGACCTGCTGGCGCTGACGCTGCTGAAGTCGCCCGGCGAAATGGGCGCCGACATTGTGGTCGGCAACTCGCAGCGCTTTGGCATGCCGATGGGCGCGGGCGGCCCGCACGCCGCCTTCATGGCCTGCAAGGACGCGTTCAAGCGCAGCCTGCCCGGGCGCCTGGTGGGCGTCAGCGTGGACGTGCACGGCAAGCCGGCGTACCGCCTGGCGCTGCAAACGCGCGAGCAGCACATCCGCCGCGAAAAAGCCACCAGCAACATCTGCACCGCGCAGGCGCTGCCGGCCATCGTCGCCAGCATGTATGCGGTCTATCACGGACCGGCGGGCCTCAAGCGCATTGCCGAACGGGTGACGCGCCTGGCCAGCATCTTCACCGCCGGCATGAAGGCGCTGGGCTTCACCGCCACGCACCACGATTCGGGCTTCGATACGGTTTGCTTCAAGACCGATGATGCTACCGATACTATAGCTGCTCGCGCAGTACAGATGGGCGCCAACCTGCGAAAAGCCTGGGGCGTGTACCTGTGCGTCTCGCTTGACGAAACCAGCACGCGCGGCGACGTCGAACTGCTGTGGCGGATTTTTGCCGGCGACAAGGCGCTGCCCGACTTCGCCGCGCTGGAAAAGTCCGCGCCCGACCTGATCCCTGCCGCGCTGCGCCGCACATCGGCCTTCATGACGCACCCGGTGTTCAACAGCCACCACAGCGAAACCGGCATGCTGCGCTACCTCCGCCAGTTGGCAGACAAGGACCTGGCGCTTGATCGCAGCATGATCCCGCTGGGCAGCTGCACCATGAAGCTGAACGCCACCAGCGAGATGATTCCCATCACCTGGCCCGAATTCGCCAACGTGCACCCCTTTGCGCCGGCCGACCAGCTGCAGGGCTACCGCGAGCTGGATGAGCAGCTGCGCCGCTGGCTGAGTGCCATCACCGGCTATGCCGACGTCAGCCTGCAGCCCAACGCCGGCAGCCAGGGCGAATACGCCGGCCTGCTGGCCATCCGCGCGTGGCAGCAGGCGCGCGGCCAGGGCCAGCGCGATGTGTGCCTGATCCCCAGCAGCGCGCATGGCACCAACCCGGCCAGCGCGCAGATGGTGGGCATGAAGGTTGTAGTCACCAAGTGCGACGACAACGGCAACGTCGACCTGGCCGACCTGAAGGTCAAGTGCGAGCAGCACGCCGACAAGCTGGCCTGCATCATGATCACCTACCCCAGCACGCACGGCGTGTTCGAGACGCACGTCAAAGAAGTCTGCCAGCTGGTGCACCAGCATGGCGGCCGCGTGTACCTGGACGGCGCCAACATGAACGCCATGGTCGGCGTGGCCGCGCCGGGCGAATTTGGCGGCGACGTGAGCCACCTGAACCTGCACAAGACCTTCTGCATCCCGCACGGCGGCGGCGGCCCCGGCGTCGGACCGGTGTGCGTGGTCGAAGACCTCGTTCCCTATCTGCCCGGCCACCAGACGGCAGGCGATGCTCGCAAAATCGGAGCAGTCAGCGCAGCGCCCCTGGGCAACGCCGCCGTATTACCTATCAGCTGGATGTACGTCCGCATGATGGGCGGCGCGGGCCTGACGCACGCCACCGAGGCGGCCATCCTGTCGGCCAACTACATCAGCAAGCGGCTGAAGGACCACTACCCCACGCTGTACGCCAGCGCCAACGGACATGTCGCGCACGAGTGCATCCTGGACCTGCGCGGCCTGAAGGACACCAGCGGCGTGATGGCCGAAGACGTCGCCAAGCGCCTGGCCGACTACGGCTTTCATGCGCCGACGCTCAGCTTCCCGGTCGCCAACACGCTGATGGTGGAGCCGACCGAAAGCGAGACGCTCGAAGAAATCGACCGCTTCGTCGACGCCATGATCGCCATCCGCGAGGAGATTCGCCGCGTCGAGCGCAGCGAGTGGCCGCAGGACGACAACCCGCTGAAGAACGCCCCGCACACCGCCGACAGCCTGCTCACCGCCGACTGGCCACACCCCTATCCGCGCGAAGTCGGCGGCGCGCTGGCCGGCCGGCTGCCGGGCAGCGTGAAGTACTGGCCGCCGGTCGGCCGTGTCGACAACGTGTACGGCGACCGCAACCTGTTCTGCAGCTGCGTGCCGGTCGAGGCGTTTGCCGACGAGGCGGTCGACGCCGCCGCATGAGCGCGGCGCCGCCGGTCGTCCGCGCGGTCGACTACCGCGACGAAGCCCATCGCACGGCGCTCGTCGCGTTGCTTCAGGCTTATGCGCGAGACCCCATGGGCGGCGGCGTGCCGTTGCCGGACGACGTGCGGTCGCGCCTGTGCGACGACCTGGCGGCCCTGCCCGCGGCCGCCAGCTTCATCGCCTGGCAAGGCGATGCGGCCGTCGGCCTGGCCAACACCTTCGAGAGCTATTCCACCTTCAAGGCGCGGCCGCTGCTCAATGTGCACGACCTGGTGGTGCTGCCGGCCCACCGCGCGCGCGGCGTGGGCCAGGCCCTGCTGTCGGCGTGCGAAGCCCACGCGCGGGCGCGCGGCTGCTGCAAGCTCACGCTGGAAGTGCTGAGCGGTAACCAGCGCGCGCTGCGCAGCTACCAGCGCTTCGGCTTCGCCCCCTATGTGCTGGACCCCGCCGAAGGCGAAGCCGTGCTGATGCAAAAGTGGCTGTAGAGCCCCTGCAGCGCTACTTGTCCCGCGGCGGCGGCGGCGGCGGCTGCGGCTGCAGCCGATAAAACCGGGGATAGCGGCGGGCCACCACCGGCCCGTTGAAGTCCCAGGTCACGCACTTGCCCAGGTGCGGCGGCGGGTGCTCGGGGTCGATCGGCACCACGCTCTGCACCATGGTCTGGAACGCGGCGGTGGCCATGTTGAACAGCAGCTCGCGCAGGTGGGCGCAGCCTTCGATGCCGCCCAGGTGCTGCTCGATCGAACGGCGCCAGCCGCGCGCCAGCTGGCAGCCCACCATGCGCTGCATCGGCGCCATGGCCTTGGGGCACGGGTCATGCGGCACATGGTCCATGGCCACTTCGATGGCGTGCACCACGGTGTCGTCGTCCACCGTCAGCCGGATCGCCATGCCGTGGATCGGCTCGCCCGGCGCCCAGTCGCCCTCGCCGGCAATGGTGAAGGGCGCGGTCTTGCTGTCGTGCAGTTCGGCCTCGATGTCCCACAGGCCGTCGGCGCGGCGATAACCGCGAAAGACGGTACAACGATCATGCAGGTGGGTGCGCGGAGCAGGTGAAGAAAGCGGCACGGCGTAAACCCCGCGACGAAACGCGGGCAAGAAGCTGACCCGCCCATTGTCGCGGCTTCGCGCGCACGTTGCCGGGGCGGGCGCAGGCACCACGCCAGCGGGCGCTAACATGCCGCATCACCACTTCGCACGACACGCATGCCCCGCAAATCCGCTTCGCCCGCCGCCGCGCGCGCCGCCCTGCCCTACCCAGGCAGCATCACCCAGGTGCGCGGCATCGAGGTCGGTCACTTCACCGACACGCGCCGCCCCACCGGCTGTTCCGTGGTGCTGGCCCGCGCGGGGGCGTCGGGCGGCGTGGACGTGCGTGGGGCGGCACCCGGCACGCGCGAGACCGATCTGCTCGACCCGGCCAACCTGGTGGGCGTGGTGCACGCGGTGCTGCTGTCGGGCGGCAGCGCATGGGGGCTGGACGCCGCCGGCGGCGTGATGCGCTGGCTTGAGGAACAAGGGGTGGGCCTCTACGTCGGCAGCGCGCCGGGCCAGGTGGTGCCCATCGTGCCGGCGGCCGTGCTGTTCGACCTGCACCTGGGCGACGCCCGCATCCGCCCTGGCGACGCGGCGGGCTACGCGGCCTGCGAAGCCGCCAGCGATGAGCCGCTGCAGGGCAACGTCGGCGCGGGCGCGGGCGCCACGGTGGGCAAGCTGTTCGGCATGCCCTTCGCGATGAAGGGCGGCATCGGCACCGCCTCGGTCACGCTGGACGGCGTGACCGTGGGCGCGCTGATCGCCGTCAACGCGTTGGGCGACGTGGTCGACCCCGCCACGGGCGCCCCGATTGCCGGCGCGCGCACCGAAGACGGGCAAGGGCTGCGCGGCAGCGTATCGGCGGTGCTGACGGGCGACGCGCCGCTGTCGCTGCTGGCGGGCGTCAACACCACCATCGGCGTGATCGCCACCGATGCGCCGCTGGGCAAGGCCCAGTGCCAGCGCCTGGCCGGCGCGGGCCACGACGGGCTGGCCAGGGCCATTCGCCCGGTGCACACCATGAGCGACGGCGACACGCTGTTCGCGCTGGCCACCGGCATGTCGGGCGGGCTGGATTTCAACGTGCTGTGCACGATGGCGGGCGAAGCCGTGGCACGCGCCTGCGTCAATGCCGTGCGCGCGGCGCAGGGCGTGGCGATCGACACGCTGCTGCTGCCATCGGCCGCCGACCTGACGGTGCGCGGCACGCACACGCCAGCGCGCACGCAGAAAGGCGCCGTGTCCCGATGATCGGCCCCATCCGTCGCACCCTCACGCTGGTCGTGCTGTCGATCCGCGACATGCTGGTGTCGGCCGGCCCGGTGGCGTTGATTGCCATTGGCGTGCTGGTGGGCGCCTATTGGTGGCTCGACCCCCAGCCGCCCAAGACCCTTACGCTGGCCACCGGCCCCGCCGGCAGCGCCTATGCCGAATTCGGCCAGCGCTACGCACAGGCCCTGGCCAGAAACGGCATCACGGTCACGCTGGTGCCCACCGAAGGCTCGCTGGCCAATCTGCAGGCGCTGCGCCAGGGCACGGCCGGCGCCGCCTTCGTGCGCGGCGGCAGCGCCGATGCGCAGGCCGACGGCGAAGCCGGCATCACGTCGCTGGGCGCGCTGTTCTACGAGCCGCTTTGGGTATTCCACAGGGCCGACGCGCTTGCCCCGCCTGCACATAAAGCTATCAAAAATGAAGCGACAAAGCGTCCAACCGCCAGCGCGCCGACCCCGCCGCCTCCGCTGACGACGCTGCCGCCCCTCAAGGGTCTGCGCGTCAACATCGACCAGCCGGGCAGCGGCGTGCCCGACATGCTGCAGCGGCTGCTGCAAGCCAACGGCCTGAACGCCGACGACCTGGTGCTGAGCCAGTTGCCACCTGAAGCCGCCGCCGAGGCGCTGCAAGGCGGCTTGATCGACGCCATGGCGCTGGTGACCGCGCCTGAATCGCCGGTGGTGGGCCGGTTGCTGCGCGCGCCTGGCATCGCGCTGATGGACGCGGCGCAACCCGACGCCTATGCGCGGCGCTTTCCGTTCCTGCAGCCGGTCACGCTGCCGCGCGGCGTGGTCGATCTGGCGGCCGACCTGCCGCCGCGCGACATCAGCCTGCTGGCCACCACCACATCGCTGCTGACGCGCGAAGACACCCACCCGGCACTGCGCCAATTGCTGGCACAGGCCGCGCAGGGCATGCACGGCGGCGCCGGCTGGTTCAACCGGGCACGCGACTTTCCCAACACGCGCACCAGCGAGCTGCCGGTCAGCCCCGAAGGCGACCGCGCCATCAACGGCACACCGCCTTTCTGGCAGCGCTACCTGCCGTTCTGGGCCAGCAACCTGCTGGAACGCATGTGGCTGGTCATCGGCGGTCTGATCGTGCTGCTGCTGCCCTTGTCGCGCGTGGTGCCGCCGCTGTACACCTACCGCGTGCGCCAACGCGTGTTTCGCTGGTACGCGCGGCTGCGCGACGTGGAGGCACGGCTGGACGAAGGCATCGGCGAGCGCACCGATTTGCTGAACGAACTGGACGAACTTGACCGCGTGGCCAACGGCATCACGGTGCCGCTGGCCCATGCCGAAGAACTGTTCGCGCTGCGCAACAACATCGACGCCGTGCGGCGGCGCTTGCTGGCCAGGCGGCCAGTGGCTTCGTAGGGTGGGTGCTCGCACCCACGCCGGGAATCAATAACGCCAAAACACCTGCTGCATCGCGGCGGCATCCGCCCCGCACGTGAGCGCCAGCGCCGCCAACAGCCGCGCGCGCGGCGGGTTCTGGTCATCCGTCACCACGCTGCCGCAGGCGTCGTCGTCGAAGTTGGCGTTGCGGATGACAGGGCCGGCACCCACGCGCGAGGCGCGCACCATCAGCACGCCTTGCGCGCACAGCTCGGCCAGCACGGGCTTCAGGTAGGCGGGCACCGTGCCACCACCAAAGCCCGCATGCACGATGGCGCGCGCGCCGGCGGTCACCCAGGCGTCGTACAACTCGCGCCGCATGTGGCCGTGGCTGGTAACGACGCCGACCAGCGGCAACGTGTCAATGGCGGCGATGTCGAATTCACTCGACGTCGTGTGCGGCCGCGCCACCGCGCGCCACCAGCGCGGCGCACCTTCCACCACCGCGCCCAGCGGGCCATGCGGCGAGGCAAATGCATCCAGCCGCATGGCGTGCACCTTGGCCACGTCGCGCGCGCTGTGGATTTCCTCGTTCATCACCACCAGCACGCCGCGCCCGGCCGACGAGGCGTGCGCCGCCACCGCCACGGCGTGCAGCAGGTTGACGGGGCCATCGGCCGCCAGCGCGGTGCCGGGCCGCATGGCGCCGGTCAGCACAATAGGCTTGGCGCTTTTCACGGTGAGATGCAGGAAGTAGGCGCTTTCCTCCATCGTGTCGGTGCCGTGCGTGACGACCACGCCGTCCACGTCGTCGCGCACGCACAGCGCGGCCACGCGGCGCGCCAGCGCCAGCAGAAGGTCATCGGTGAAGTCGGCCGAATCGATCTGCAGCAACTGCTCGGCCTGCAACTCAGCCACGCGCGCCAGTGGCGGCACGCGCTCGATCAGGTCGGCCGCCGTCACCACGGCCGACTGGTAGGCCGCCGAAGTGTCGCCAGCCTGCGCCGGCGCGGCGCCGGCAATGGTGCCGCCGGTGCCCACCAGGGCGATGCGGGGGCGCGCTTGGGGTTGGGTCATGCGGCGCATTGTCGTGCAACCACCAGCGCGCGGCGCGTGGCCCGGTGCGGCCCGGGCTGGTTACACTCAGGCACACATTGGCTTTCAGGCCCTGCGATGAAAAACCTTGCCCCCACCGCCTTGCTCATCACCGGCCTGTTGCTGGGCGCAACCGTGCTGGCCGCGCCCAGCGCGCACAATTCCGACCTGGCGCCCCCCAATTCGCCGCTGAAGGACCGCAGCTTTCCCGACGCCGGCAAGTTCAACCCCAACGACGATGCCGCGCAGCAGGCCGCTGACCGGCAAGCTGTCGCGCCCGCGGCCATCACCTACTACCCACCGGCCATCGTGACCGACGCGCCGCCGCCGCGCCCCTATGCGCTGGTGGCCGCACCCACGCTGCCCTGCGCGCCGGCCTACTGCCCACGCCTGCGGCCACGCCCCGACCGCCACTGACGCGTTTGCCGCCGCTGCCCGCATCTTGCAACCACGTGGGCGGCTGACGCGCCGCGCCCTCGACGCTTTCTGCCCGCGCACTCAACGCCAGCGCCGCCCCTGCTCATGGGCGGCCCCGCGTGACGCCGTAACGGTCTGACTCGGCTTTTTCGCCTACGTGGCGCGACGGCGGTTTGCCGACAACCGTCACCACAGCGCTTGCTTAAGCTCAGTGACATTCAGTCACACCGCTGCCGCACCGGCGTCCCGTGCCCGCCATGAGCCATATTGAACACAACCCCGACGCCACGCCGCAGAACCCCGCGGCCCCGGTTCAGACCGGCACCGCGGCGCCCGCGCGCGACCGCCAGCGCCCCAGCTTCGACTTCTTCGCGCCCGACGTGTGGCGCCGTTTCTGGGCCATCGCCTCGCCGTACTGGCGCGAGGGCGAACGCCGCAAGGCCTGGGGCTTTCTGATCGTGCTGATCGTCATGCTGCTGGCCGAAACGCAGATTTCCGTCATGCTCAACAACCAGGCCGGCGAGATGACGTCGGCCCTGGCCGCGCGCGACAGCGACCGCTTCTGGCACGCCATCATGATCTGCCTGATCGTGGTGGCGGTGTTCGTGCCCACGCGCTCGCTCTACTACTTTGTGCGCGACACGCTGGGCAACCACTGGCGGCGCTGGCTGTCCGAGCGGCTGCTGGGACGCTACTTCCACGACCGCCGCTTCTATGAACTGACGGCCGAAGCCAGTATCGACAACCCCGACCAACGCATCGCCGAAGACGTGAACACCTTCACGCAGCGTTCGCTGTACTTCCTGCTGATCGGGTTGGGCTCGCTGATGCAGCTGGTGGCCTTCAGCTGGGTGCTGTGGCAAATCTCGCACATGCTGGTGTACGTGCTGGTGGCCTATACCGCCGTCGGTACCTGGCTCACGGTCAAAGTGTTCGGCGCGCCGTTGATGCGGCTGAACTTCTTTCAGCTCAAGCGCGAAGCCGACTTTCGTTTCAGCCTGGTGCGCGTGCGCGAAAACGCCGAATCCATCGCCTTTCACCGCGGCGAGCAGGCCGAGCTGAAGCAGGTGCGCGGCCGCTTCAAGGGCGCGCTGCGCAACTACCAGCGCCTGCTGCGCCAGCAGCTCAACCTCAACTTCTTCCAGCAGGCGTACAACCAGATCGCCATCATCCTGCCCAACATCCTGATCGCCAACCTGGTGCTGTCGGGCGAGCTGGAAGTGGGCCAGGCTATCAAGGCGGCCGGCGCCTTTCTGGCGGTGCTGGGCGCGGTATCCATCATCATCGACAACTTCGAGGGCCTCTCTCGCTTCACTGCCGGCATCGAGCGCATCCATGGCCTGCTGAGCGCGCTGCCGGCCAAGCCCGGCGAAGCCGGTGACAGCGCCCAAGCCGAACCCGCGCCGGTGCCGCGCCGACGCCGCGCCACCATCGCCACCAGCGAAGCGCCCGAGCTGAGCCTGCAAGGCGTCACCCTGAAGACGCCCGACGGCAAACGCGAACTGGTGCGCGACCTCAGCTTCACGCTGCAAAAAGGCGACGGGCTGCTGATCGTGGGCGAAAGCGGCAGCGGCAAGAGTTCGCTGCTGCGCGCCATCGCGGGCCTGTGGCGCGCCGGTCACGGCAGCATTCGGCGCCCGCCGGTGGCCGACAGCATGTTCTTGCCGCAGCGCCCGTACATGCAGGTGGGCAGCCTGCGCAGCCAGCTGCTGTATCCGCAGTTCGACCGCGAAGTCGAAGACGCCGTGCTGCTGCAAGCGCTGCACGACGTGAACCTGCCCGATCTGGCCGAACGCAGCGGCGGCCTGGACGCCGAGGTGGACTGGGCCAAGACCCTGTCACTGGGCGAACAGCAGCGCCTGGCGTTCGCGCGCGTGCTCATCACGCAGCCGCGCTTCGTCATCCTGGACGAAGCCACCAGCGCGCTCGACCGCGCCAACGAGGCGCGGCTGTACCAACGCCTGCTGGACGCCGACGTCACCCTCATCAGCATCGCCCACCGCGCCGCCGTGCTGGCTTGGCACACGCACGTGCTGGAGCTGACCGGCGCGGGCCGCTGGCAATTGCATGAAGCGGACGGCTTCAGCTTCGACGGCGAAATCCCGGCACGGCACGCCGACCCGAACACCGTGGCGCTGACGGCCGCCCCCGCCTGACGCTGCCGGCAACGCGCGGCGCGCCGCATCGCTACCATGGCGCCAACGCTTTTACGCTGGAGCTTTGACCATGAAACGCCTGCCCACCGCCCTGCTGCTGGCCGCCACGTTGGCGCCGCCTGCCACCGTGCTGGCCGCGCTGAAGCCGGGCGACCCGGCACCCGCTTTCAGCACGCCGGCCGCGCTGGCGGGCGAAAGCTTCGACTTCGACCTGGCTCAGGCGCTTAAAAAAGGGCCGGTAGTGCTCTACTTCTATCCCAAGGCCTTTACGCGCGGCTGCACGGTGGAAGCCAATGCCTTTGCCGAAGCCACGCCTCAATTTGCCGCGCTGGGCGCCACCGTCATTGGCCTGTCGCACGACGACATTGACACGCTCAGGAAGTTCTCGCGCCAGGAATGCCGCGACCGCTTTGCCGTCGCGTCCGACCCCAAGGGGCACACCATCCGGGCCTACGACGCCGGTTCGCTGCTGCCCGGCATGGCCAGCCGCATTTCGTACGTCATCGCACAGGACGGCAAGGTCGCCTTTACCCACGAAGGCAGCAACCCGCTGCGCCACGTGGACGAAACGCTGAAAGCGGTGCGGCAGCTGGCGACGCGGCGCTGATCAAGCCAAAACAAAGCCGCAGCGCACGACACGATTGCGTGCGCTGCTATGTATTTGATAGTTTAAGCACCATGGCCTGCAGGCGCGGGCGGCGCCGCGCCGCTCGGTGATTCGCGGTTGCGCAGCACCACGGTGATCTGGCCGTTGGTCTCGATGGTGGCGCGCTCCACCTCGTGCGTGTGCAGACAGCCAGCGGCGCGCAGCGCGGCGTGCACGTCGTCGGGGGTCAGGCGCTCGGCGCGCATCAACGGCTCGTCCAGCACGCCGGTGCGGATCAGCACCTGCGGCTTGCCGTCAATCAGCCGCGCCAGTCGCGGATAGCGCCACGTCAGCCGCGCCACCACGCCGTGGCAGCCAATCAACGTCAGCGCCGATACCAGGCCGCCGATCAGCGAGTTGTCGCCCGCGTTCATCGAGTTCTGCACCGCGTTGGACAAGATCAGCAACAGAATCAGGTCGAACGGGTCGTACTGCCCGATCTGCCGCCGCCCCGTGATGCGCAGAAAGAACAGCAGAAACACATACACCACGACGCCGCGCACGACGAATTCCCACCAAGGGACGGAAAGTTGCAGCATGTTCCGAGACTCCGCAAGTTGTCGCGGCGATTGTGACCGGTTGCCCAGCCCTGATCAGCGCTGCCCCGCGTCTGACGATGAGCGTCGGCGGGCGCCGACATCGCCGCTAAGCGGCACCGCATGAAGATGGGTGCAGGGCCGGTGCGCCATCGGCCCTTTACGCCGCATGCGTTGCTGCAACGCATGCGCGATTTGCAGGAGATTCGCCATGACCCAACTTCAACGTCAACTCGCGCCTCTACTGATCGCCACCGCCGCCCTGCTGGCAGCGTGCGGCCAGAAGGATGCCGGCACGCCGCAAACACCGGCACCCGCGGGTGAAGCCATCAACAAGGCCATTGACGCCGAAGCCGCCGCGCAGCGCGCCGCGGCCGCCACCGCATCGGCTGCCAGTGCCGCCGCCGCGGCCAACAGCAGCGCCGCCGCGGCGGGTACCTCCAGCGCTGATTCGCAAGCCGCGGCCGATGCCGCGGCCCGCGCCGCCACCCTCGCGGCGTCGGCCGCCCACCGCGCCGAATCGGCCGCCAATTCGATTGCGCCGCCGCCTGTCGGCACTGCCAGCCAGTAAGCCGCCGGGCTTACTTCAACGCCTTGTAGCGCACCCGGTGCGGCCGCGCGCCGTCTTCACCCAGGCGCTTGATCTTGTCGGCCTCGTATTCGTGGAAGTTGCCGTCGAAGAAGACCCACTTGCCTTCGTCCTCGGCCGCCAGGATGTGCGTGCAGATGCGGTCGAGGAACCAGCGGTCGTGGCTGATGACCATCACGCTGCCGGCGAATTCGAGCAGCGCGTCTTCCAGCGCGCGCAGGGTTTCGACGTCGAGGTCGTTCGACGGTTCGTCCAGCAGCAGCACGTTGCCGCCCTGCATCAGCGTCTTGGCCAGGTGCAGGCGGCCGCGTTCGCCGCCTGACAGCATGCCGACCTTCTTCTGCTGGTCCTGCCCGTTGAAGTTGAAGCGTCCGGCGTAGGCGCGGCTCGGCATCTGGAACTTGCCGACGGTGATGATGTCCAGCCCGCCCGAGATGTCTTCCCACACCGTCTTGTCGGACGCCAGCGCGTCGCGGCTCTGGTCGACGAAGGCCATGCGCACGGTCTGGCCGACCTTGATTTCGCCGCTGTCGGGCTGCTCCTTGCCGGCGATCAGCTTGAACAGCGTGGACTTGCCGGCGCCGTTGGGGCCGATGATGCCGACGATGGCACCGGCCGGCACCTTGAAGCTGAGGTCGTCGATGAGCACGCGGTCGCCGAAGCTCTTGCTGACGTTCTTGAACTCGAACACTTCGTGGCCCAGGCGCTCACCGACGGGGATGAAGATCTCCTGCGTTTCGTTGCGCTTCTGGTATTCGTAGTCGCTCAGTTCCTCAAAGCGGGCCAGGCGCGCCTTGCTCTTGGCCTGGCGGCCCTTGGGGTTGGCGCGCGCCCACTCCAGTTCCTTCTTCATGGCCTTGGCGCGGGCGTCTTCGGTTTTCTGTTCCTGCTTCAGGCGCGCCTCTTTCTGCTCCAGCCAGCTGGAGTAGTTGCCCTTGTACGGAATGCCGTGGCCGCGGTCCAGTTCCAAAATCCACTCGGCCGCGTTGTCCAGGAAGTAGCGGTCGTGCGTGATGGCGACCACGGTGCCGGTGAAGCGCTTCAGGAAGATTTCCAGCCACTCGACGGATTCGGCATCCAGGTGGTTGGTGGGTTCGTCCAGCAGCAGCATGTCGGGCTTGGACAGCAGCAGCTTGCACAGCGCCACGCGGCGCTTTTCGCCGCCCGACAGCTTGCCGATGACGGCGTCCCACGGCGGCAGGCGCAGCGCGTCGGCGGCAATTTCCAGCTGGTGCTCGCTGTCGGTGCCGGCGGCGGCAATGATGGCTTCGAGCTTGCCCTGCTCTTCGCTCAGGGCGTCGAAGTCGGCGTCTTCTTCGGCATAGGCGGCGTAGATTTCTTCCAGCCGCGACTTGGCGGCGTTGACTTCGCCCATCGCCAGTTCCACTTCCTGGCGCACCGTGTTGTCGGGGTTGAGCTGCGGCTCCTGCGGCAGGTAGCCGATGTCCAGGCCGGGCATGGGGATGGCCTCGCCCTCGATCTCCTTGTCGATGCCGGCCATGATCTTCAGCAGCGTGGATTTGCCCGAGCCGTTGAGGCCCAGCACGCCGATCTTGGCGCCCGGAAAGAAACTGAGCGAAATGTCCTTCAGGATCGCGCGCTTGGGCGGCACGATCTTGCTGACATGGTTCATGGAAAAGACGTACTGGGCCATTCGTTTACTCTTGAATTGATAGCTGTCCACGCAGCAGCAACCAGCGCTGCAGGCCGAATAGACATGAAAAACGGGAGCGGTGGCGGCGTCCATGCCCGCGGGGGCGGGCGGCGCGCCGGTCAGCAGCGATTATCGGCGCTTGCCGCGGCGCACGGCGCGCGGCCCTTCAGGCGCCGGGCGGCGGCGCGGGCGCATCGCCCCCATCGCCCGCGGCGGGCGGCACCACCAGCAACGCGCCCAGGGCCGGCGGCAGGTAGCTGCGCGTCAGCCAGTCGGGCAGCGGCGCCCACTCGGCCCAATCGGTGGTGCCCAGCACTATGTGCAGCCCGCGCAGCCAGCGGTGCAGGCCCACGCGGCTGAGCAGCAACGGGCGCTGCCCCGCCGACGTGTGAAACGCCAGCACCGCCTGCACGCCGTCGTCGCGCAGATCGACCTGCGTGCACAGCACGGCGCTGGCCAGTTCCGGCGCGTCGCTGGCTTCGCGCCCCATCTGCAGCGCACGCGCCGGCTCGCCGGGCTGCACACGGTTGAGCGATGCGTCGTGGTCGGCCGCGGCCCGCTCGGCGGGCGGGCGCGTGTCGGCGTCGGGCGCGCCGGGTGGCGCTTTTTCCAGCGCGGTGGCCACCAGTTGCACGATGCCGCGCGCCATGCGCCGGGTGATCCAGATGCGCTGCGGCCAGGCGGTGCAGCTGATCCACACGCGGTCTTCGCCCGCGTGATAGCCGAAAGTGGTCGAAGCGGTCATGGGGCCCATCAAAAAAAGGTGTCGGCGCCTTAGGAGTGTGGGCGGCAGAAGGTGCGTCGGCTGCAACGCGCGAGAAAACGGTCTATCGCGGCGCTACCGCCTGCGCCCATAGCTCGGCTATGGGCTTGTCGGCACCACCACGCTATCCTCGTTTTTCGCACGTTTCGCTTCGACGCCTTCTGCCGCCCACACTCCTAGCCGGCTGCGTGCGATAATAGGCTGGCTTGCGGGCCACCAGTTTTCCGCAAGCCAGCCCTTCCGCTGGGGCGCCGCCGGCCACCCTTGGCCCACACGCCCACCCAAAGAAGAACCCGCTGCAGCCTTCAACTGGCCCGGCCCTTGCCGGATCAGGCCCGCAGCTCAGGCGCCGACGAGAGACCGGCGCATCCACTTTGATGAACTTTGACCAACTGAACCTGGCCCCCGCCATTCTGCGGGCTGTGCAAGAGCAGGGCTACACGACGCCCACCCCCATTCAGGCGCAAGCCATTCCCGTGGTGCTGGAAGGCCACGACCTGCTGGCCGGCGCACAGACCGGCACCGGCAAGACGGCCGGCTTCACGCTGCCGATGTTGCAGCTGCTGTCGAGCCGGCCGGCGCGCCAGCCCGGCGCCATCCGCGCGTTGGTGCTGACGCCCACGCGCGAGCTGGCGGCGCAGGTCGAGGAATCGATCCGCGTCTACGGCAAATACCTCGACCTGACCTCGACCGTGATCTTCGGCGGCGTCGGCATGAACCCGCAGATCAACCGCATCGCGCGCGGCGTCGACATCCTGGTGGCCACGCCGGGCCGCCTGCTGGACCTGGAAGGCCAGAACCACATCGACCTGTCGAACGTCGAGATACTGGTGCTGGACGAAGCCGACCGCATGCTGGACATGGGCTTCATCCACGACGTGAAGAAAGTGCTGGCCCTGCTGCCCAAGGACAAGCAGAGCCTGCTGTTCAGCGCCACCTTCAGCGACGAAATCCGCGAGCTGGCCAACGGCCTGCTGAAGTCGCCCAAGAGCGTGCAGGTCACGCCGCCCAACACCACCGTCGAGCGCATCGCGCAGGTGATCTACCCCGTGGGCCGCAACCGCAAGAAAGACGTGCTGGCGCACCTGATCGGCGAAAACGACTGGAGCCAGGTGCTGGTCTTCACCCGCACCAAGTTCGGCGCCAACAAGGTCGCCGACTTCCTGAACGACAAGGGCATCAAGGCCATGGCGCTGCACGGCAACAAGAGCCAGAGCGCCCGCACCCAGGCACTGGCCGAGTTCAAGACCGGCGACCTGCGTGCCCTGGTTGCTACGGATATTGCAGCGCGCGGCATCGATATCGACGAGCTGCCGCACGTCGTCAACTTCGACATTCCCAACGTGTCGGAAGACTACGTGCACCGTATTGGCCGCACCGGCCGCGCCGGCGCCAGCGGCGAAGCCGTGAGCCTGGTGTGCATGGACGAGGAAGGCTTCATGCACGAGATCGAGCGCTTCACCAAGCAGCAAATCCCCGTGCGCGTGCTCGACGGCTTTGGCCCCGAAGAGGGCGAGCGCGCCGAGCCCATCGCCATGGGCCGCCAGACGCTGTGGGGCGGCTTGGGCAAGCCCCCCAGCCGCGAGGTAATGGCCGCCGCGGCCCGCGCCGCGCGCCAGGAAATGATGCAGCGCATCCGCGAGAACAAAGCCGGCCAGGGCCCGCGCGGCGCAGGCCGTGGCCCGCAGCCGGCGCGCAAGCCCCAGCCGCAGCGTGCCGCTGCCGATGGCCTGCCGCCGGTGGACGGCGCGGTCGAACTGGGCGCCGACGGCCTGCCGATGAACGGCGGGGCCGCGCAAGGCGATCGCCCGTCCGGCGAACGCAACGGCCGCAACCGCAACCGCCGCCGTGGCCGCGGCAATGGCGCCGGCCAGGGCGGACCGGGCGCCGGCCAGCAGCCGCGCCCACAGGCGTCGGCCCAGCCACGGCCCACGCGCGAATTCGGCTTTGACGACGAGGACGAGCGCGACATCGACCACCTGCCGCGCCACATCGACCCGCTTCAGACCAACCTGCACGGCCGCCGCAACCGGCCGCAAGGCCCCAGCCACGGCGCCGTCGGCCAGCCCGACCCGATGCGCACCAGCATCGACCTGATGGGCAAGGGCGGTGGCGGTGGCGGTGGCGGACGCAATCGCAACCGTGGCGGTGGCGGCGGCGGTGGTGGCTACGGCGGCAACCGCAGCGGCGGTGGCGGTGGTGGCAACCGGCGCGGCGGCGGCTACGGCCGCTGATGCCGTCCGTTCGAGCCTTGACCTGATCGACGCGCAGCCGTGACGGGCAAGACCGTGCTGCTGGCCGGCGCGACCGGCCTGGTCGGCCGTGAGTTGCTGGCCGCCCTGCTGGCCGACCCGGCCGTCGCGGCCGTGCATGCACTGGGGCGCCGCGCGTTGGACGTGCAGCACCCCAAGCTGACGTCGCATGGGGTGGATTTTGCGGCGCTGCCGTCCTTGCCCCGCATCGACGAAGCCTATGTCGCGCTGGGCACCACCATCAAGGTGGCGGGCAGCCAGGCGGCCTTCCGCGCCATCGATCTCGATGCTGTTGCCGCGGTGGCGCGCGCTGCACAAGGCGCGGGCGCTACCAAATTAGGAATCGTCAGCGCCATGGGCGCCGACCCGTCGTCGCGCGTGTTCTACAACCGCGTCAAGGGCGAGATGGAGCAGGCGGTGCGTGCGCTGGGTATCGACACCGTGGTGTTCGCGCGGCCCTCACTGCTGGAAGGCGACCGCGGCTCGTTGCAGCAGCCCCGTCGCCCGGCCGAGCGCTGGCTGCAGGCGGCCATGCGCGCGCTGCGTCCTATCACGCCCGCCAACCTGCGCGCCATTGCCGCACGCGATGTGGCGCTCGGCCTGATCGAAGCGCTGCGCACGCGGGGGCCGGGCGCGCACGTGCTGCTGTCGGGCGCGCTGCAGCGCCGCTGAGCTGCCGCAGAAATCGCGTCGTCAGGCGCGCACGAACAGCGTCACCAGCGGCTCGTCGCCCAGCAGACGGCTGCGGTGGCCGTGCCGCGCGGCGTCGAAGGTCGCGCCCGCCGGCAGCGTGTCGTTGGAATAAAAGCCCTCCCCCGGCCCGAACACGCGCACGCTGCCGTCGCGCAGGCCGATTTCCATGCGCCCCTGCAGCACCAGCAGCCATTGCGGCGTGGTGGTGCAGTGAAAGTCGCTGACAAAGCCCGGCGGGCTGCGCCGCATCTGCCATCCGCCGGAAGGCGCCAGCGCCGACAGCCGCGTCATCGGCGTGCCTTCGGTCAAGGCCACCGGCCGGTCGCGAAAGCGCGCCACGCCATCGACGTCGGTGTACAGCTCAGGCAGAGTCAGCGCGGTGTCGGTCGAAGCAATCATGGCGGCGGATACAGGGCGGAAGGCGCCGAGCGTAGCGCACCGCGCGCCCTGTGCGCCGCTCAACATGGCAGCGCAGGGGCTGCAAGGGTGCGATGATGGCGGCTCTGCGTCTGTCTGCAGCGCGCCCATCGCTTCAATTTTGATAGCTAAAGGCGCTGATGGATAGCGCGCACCGACCGTTTTTGACATTCATTTTTCTTTTGCCGAATGAACGCCTCACCCTCCCCCATCTCCTTCGGCCTGCAGGACCGTGTCGTCATCGTCACCGGCGGCTCGCAGGGCATTGGTGAAGCCTGCGCGCGCCGCTTTGCGCGCGAAGGCGCGCACGTGGTCATCGCCGACGTGGCCGACGAGCGCGGCCGCGCGCTGGCGGGCGAACTGGGCGCCCTCTACGTGCATTGCGACGTGGGCGACAAGGCGCAGGTCAACGCGCTGGTGGCCGACGTGCTGCAGGCGCATGGCCGCATCGACGTGCTGGTGAACAACGCGGGCATCTTCCGTGCGGCGGATTTCCTCGACGTGACCGAGGAAGACTTCGACGCCGTGCTGCGCGTCAACCTGAAGGGTGCCTTCCTGGTGGGCCAGGCGGTGGCGCGCGAAATGGCGCGCACGGGCGGCGGCAGCATCGTCAACATGAGCAGCGTGAACAGCGTGCTGGCCATTCCCAACATCGCCAGCTACAACGTCAGCAAGGGCGGCATCAACCAGCTGACGCGCGCCATGGCGCTGGCCCTGGCGGACCAGGACGTGCGCGTCAACGCCGTCGGGCCCGGCACCATCGGCACCGAACTGGCGGCCAAGGCCGTGCTGACCAGCGAGGAAGCCCGAAACAAGATCATGATGCGCACGCCCCTCAAGCGCCTGGGCGAGCCGAGCGAGATCGCCGATGTGGTCGCCTTTCTGGCCAGCGACGCGGCCAGCTACATCACGGGCGAGATCATCATGGTGGACGGCGGCCGCATGGCGCTGAACTACACGGTGCCGGTGTAAGCGCGGGCCAGGCCACCGTACGCCGGCCATGGCGGTGATTCAGCCCGCCGTGCTGGCCTGCCGGTGGCCGGCCAAGGCAATTCCCGGCGCTTCAGCGAGAACTTTTGCACAATATCAGCCACTGCCAAAATGGCAGTCGGCGTCAGCGCCACCCACAATCGCACCGTCATGCTGATTGCCCACCTTACCGACCCGCACATCGGGCTGAACCCCGGCGCGCTGGTCGGGCGCCTGCAACCCGACGCCGCGCTGCGCCGTGCACTGGCCCACGTGCGCGGCCTGGGCACGCCGCCCGACGTACTGCTGCTGTCGGGTGACCTGACCGAGGCGGGCCAAGAAGCCGATTACCACACGCTGCGCGCGCTGTTCGACCAAGAATTGCCCGGCCACCGCCAGGGCCGCCCACGCGTGCTGGCCGTGGCCGGCAACCACGACCGGCCGGGCCTGGCGCGCCAACTGCTGGGCGACTGGATGCCGGTGCCGGCCGACGCGCCCGCCGGAGTTTTTTGCGTGCGGGCCGAGGTGGGCGGCGTGCATTTCATCGGTCTGGACACCGTGGTGCCGCTGCAGCCGCACGGCGAACTGGGCGCCGCCCAGCTTGACTGGGTGGCGCGCACGCTGGCTGCGCTGGCGGGCCAGCCGGTGATGATTTTTCTGCATCACCCGCCGCTGGTGGCCGGCATGGCCGCCATGGACGAGTGCGGCCTGCGCACCGGCCGCGACGCGCTGGCGCGGCTGGTGGCCGCGCATGGAAGCGTGCTGCTGGTCGCTGGCGGCCACCTGCATCGGCCCATTCTGGGCGCGCTGGGCGGCGCGCCGGTGGTGGTGGCGCCGTCCACCTCGCACCAACTGGCGCTGGACCTTCGGCCCGACGCACCGCTGGCGCTGCAGCTGGAGCCGCCGATGATCGGCCTGTACCGCTGGACGCCACAGGACGGGCTGGCTTGCCACTTCAGCCACGTGCTGCCGTTCGACGGCCCCTACCCCATCTGACGGCGGCGCGGCCGCCCGCGCTAGCGCCACGCCCGCCGCGCGCGGGGGCGCGGCTTCCCTCAGAATGGCGCACGCCCCAAGCACCCCAAGGAGACCGCATGAGCCTGGCCCATCTGTTGCTGCGCCAAGCCCGCCAGCGCGCCGATTCGCCCGCCATCCTCAACGGCACGGCCCTGCACGCCACCCACGGCCAATGGGCCGCGCGCTGCGCGGGCATGGCGGCGCGCCTGCGCGACGCGGGGCTGCAGCCCGGTGACCGCGTTCTCATCTTCGCCCGCAACCACCCGCGCTATCTGGAGGCGCTGTGGGGCCTGTGGTGGGCCGGAGTGGTGGCCGTGCCCGTCAACGCCAAACTGCACCCGCGCGAAGTGGAATGGATCGCCGCCGACTGCGGCGCGCGCTGGGCCTTCGTGACGGCCGATGTGGCGCCCGCACCGCTGGCGGGCATCGAGCGGCAGATCGACCTCGAATCGCACGAGGCAACCGCGCTGCTGGCCGAAGCGCCCGACGCCTTCGCCGTGCCGGTGACCGAGCGAAGCTTGAGTGACACCGCGTGGTTGTTCTACACCAGCGGCACCACCGGCCGCCCCAAGGGCGTGATGCTGACGCATCGCAACCTGATGACCATGGGCCTGGGCTACCACGTCGACGTCGACGCTGTGTCGCGCGACGACGCCATCGTGTACGCCGCGCCCATTTCGCACGGCGCAGGCATCTACGCCATACCGCACCTGATGGCGGGCGCGCGCCACGTGGTGCCCGCGTCGGGCGGGGTCGATCCGGCCGAGCTGTTCGCGCTGGGGCGCGCCATCGGCCCGCTGTCGCTGTTCGCGGCACCCACCATCGTCGGCCGGCTGGTGGACGAGGCAGAGCGGCAAGCCCTGTCGCCTGATGACTGCGCGCAGTCCTTCAAGACCATCGTCTACGGCGGCGCGCCGATGTACGTGGCCGACATCCAGCGCGCGCTGCGCGTGATGGGCCCGCGCTTCGTGCAGATCTACGGCCAGGGCGAAACGCCGATGGTCGGCACCTTCCTGTCGCGCGCCGACCTGGCCGATGCGGCGCACCCGCGCTACCTGCAGCGCATCGCCAGCGTGGGCGTAGCGCAGACCCCGGTGCGCGTGCGCGTCGCCGACGCCGAAGGGCGCGACATGCCGCTGGGCGAGGTCGGCGAAATCGTCGTCAAGGGCGACAGCGTGATGGCCGGCTACTGGGGCAACCCCGAGGCGACCGCGGCGGCCGTGAAAGACGGCTGGCTGTTCACCGGCGACATGGGCGCGCTGGACGCCGACGGCTACCTGACGCTGAAGGACCGGAGCAAGGACCTGATCATCAGCGGCGGCAGCAACGTCTACCCGCGCGAGGTGGAAGAAGCCCTGCTGCACGCCCCCGGCGTGGCCGAGGTGGCGGTGGTCGGTGAGCCGGACGCCGAATGGGGCGAAAACGTCGTCGCCTTCGTCGTCGCCCAGACAGGCGCGGCGTTGGTCGAATCGGCGTTGGACGCACACTGTCTGGCCCACATCGCCCGCTTCAAGCGCCCCAAGCGCTATGTGTTTGTGAGCGCGCTGCCCAAGAACAACTACGGCAAGGTGCTTAAGACCGAGTTGCGCGCGCGACTGCACGCCGGCTGAAGGCCGCCCACAATGCGCGCTTTGCCAGACCCACCCTTATCCGAAAACGACATGACCCACAACCATCTCGACCAATGGCTCGCCGACGAAAAGGCTGTGCTGGAGCGCATTGAAAAAGGCCCCGGCCCGGGCGTTGCCCGCATGGACCAGATCGCCGGCATGACCGGGCTGGAGTTGATGCAAGCCACCCTGGACGGAACGCTGCCCTATGCGCCAATCGCCAAGACGCTGGATTTCGGGCTGGTGGAGGTCGGCAAGGGCCGGGCGGTGTTCCAGGGCACGCCGGGGCCGCAGCTGTTCAACCCCATGGGAACCGTGCACGGCGGCTGGTTTGCCACGCTGCTGGATTCGGCGCTGGGCTGCGCCGTGCACACCATGATGCCGGCCGGCCGCGCCTACACCACGGCCGAACTGGGCGTGAACCTGGTGAAGGCCCTGACGCCCAAGGTGCCGCGCGTGCGCGCCGAAGGCAAGGTGATCCACTGCGGGCGCCAGCTGGCCACGGCCGAAGCGCGGCTGGTCGGGCCGGACGGCACGCTGTACGCGCACGCCACCACCACCTGCCTGGTGTTCGATCTGCCGACGGCCTGAGCGCGACGCTTTTTTGCTACATTTACGATAGCTACTCGCGCTTTTCAGGCTTGCGCTGCAGGCCGCAAAGGCACAAAAAAGCCGCTGCACCCGCAGCGGCTTTTTCTTGCGCGGGCACTTAGCCCGTCAATTACTTGGGCGCGTATTTCTTCAGCAGCGCCTTGGCATCCTCAATCAGCTTCTTGCCGTCGCCGCCCTTGGCGGCCACGTCCTTCAGCCAAATGTCGTCGACGTTGGCGGTGGTCTTTTCCCAGCGCGCCAGTTCGTCCTTGCTGATGACGGCGATCGTGTTGCCGCGATCGCGCGCCAGCTTGGAGTAGGGTTCGACGATTTTGTCGAAGCCTTCTTCGCCCGCCCAGGCCGAAGCGGCCAGGCCCGAGTTGTCGTCAATCACTTTCTTCAGCTTGGGAGAAAGGCTGTCGTACTTGGCCTGATTCATGCCGAAAATGAAGATGGTGTTGGCAAAGCGCGGCGAGCCCACCGGCGCATCCAGGTGGTATTTGACGATTTCGTGCAGCTTGGTGGCGGGCAGCGCTTCCCACGGCACCAGCACGCCGTCGACCACGCCCTTGGACAGCGCGTCGGCCACCTGCGGGAGCGGCATCTGCACCGGCGTGCCGCCCATGGCGGCCATCATGCGGGCGCTGATGCGGGTGGCGGTGCGGATTTTCTTGCCCTTCATGTCCTCCAGCTTGGTGATGGGCATGTTGGAATGCAGCACGTAGCCTTCGGTGGTGTGCATGAACAGGGGCTTGATGCCCTTGAATTCGTCCAGCGCGTGCTTCTGCGTGTATTCCCACAGTGCCTGCGAACCTTGCTTGGCGTTGACGGCCATGAAAGGCAGCTCGAACACCTCGGTCTTGGTGTAGCGGCCGGCCGAATACGTGGGCACCGACCACACGATGTCGGCCACGCCGTCGCGCACCTGGTCCAGCAGCTGCGGCGGCGTGCCACCCAACTGCATGGCGGGGTAGATCTGGCATTTCAGCTCGCCCCCGGATTCCTTCTCGACCTTGGCGCACCAGGGCGCGATGATCTTCTGGTGCGAGCTGGAGCCCGAGGGCAGGAAGTGATGCACCTTGAGAATGGTTTGGGCCGAAGCGGCGCTGCCGGCAAAAGCCAGCGCGGCGGCCACGGTCAGTCGGGTCAGGATGGATTTCATGTCAGTACGTCTCCTAGAAAAAACCGGAATCAGGTCAACAGCCGCACCAGCCACAGCGTGATGCCGGGGAACAGGATCAGCAGCGCCAGGCGAATGAAGTCCCAGGCCAGGAAGATCATCACGCCCTTGTAGGTCTCGATCATGGGCACGTCCTTGGCCAGGCCGTTCATGATGTAGACGTTCAGGCCCACGGGCGGAAAGATCATGCCGATGGCACATACGGTGAGGATCAGCACGCCGAACCACAGCGCCTTGTCGGACACGTTCAGGCCGTAGAAGTCCAGCCCCATGATGACCGGAAACAGCACCGGCACCGTCAGCAGGATCATCGACATTTCGTCCATCACGCAGCCGAGGATGACGTAGAAGATCATGATCGCGCCCATCACCACCACCGGCGGAATGGCAGCGTGCGCGATGACGTCGGCCAGCTGGTTGGGCAACTGCGACAGCGCCAACGAGGCGTTGATCATGTCGGCGCCGATGAAGATCATGAAAATCATGCCGCTGGTCACCGCCGTGGTGCGGATCGACTCGATGGTTTTTTGCAGCGTCAGCTGGCGCTTGAGCAGCGAGATGATGAAGGTCAGCGTGGCGCCAATGGCCGCGCCCTCGGTGGGCGTGAAGATGCCGCCATAGATGCCGCCGAACACCGCCACGAAGATCAGCGCGATGGGCCACACGCCGCCAGCGGCCTGGGCAATTTCGCTGGCGCTGGCGGCCCGCGCGTCGGGCGCATGCTCGGGCCTCAGGCGCACATAGATGGCCACCACCGCGATGTAGCCCGCGGCCGCCAGAAACGCTGGCACGTAGGCGGCCAGAAAGGTCTTGGTGATGTTCTGCTCGGTCAGGATGGCATACACCATCAAGGTAACCGAAGGCGGCAGCAGAACGCCCATGGTGCCGCCGGTGGCCAGTGCCGCCGTGGCCAGCCTGCCCGAATACGAGATGCGCCGCATTTCGGGATACGCCACCTGCGCGATGGTTGCCGTGGTGGCGACGGTGGAGCCCGAAATGGCGCCGAACGCCGCGCAGGCCAGAATGCCGGCCATCGCCATGCCGCCCCTGAAGCGCCCGAGCAGCGCGTTGGCAAAGTCGAACAGCGCCTTCGACAGGCCGCCGTTGACGGCGAAGGCACCCATCAGCATGAACAGCGGGATGACCGACAGGTCGTACACCGACACGCGCCCGTACACCGCGCCGCGCAGGTGCGCCAGCAACGGGTCCCAGCCGGACAGCAGCACGTAACCCACCGCCCCGGGCACGAACATGGCGATCGCGATGGGCACGCGAATCGCCATCAGCACCAGCATGGCGCCGAACAACGAAAGACCGATGGCCATGGTGCTCATGCCACGCCCTCCGCTTCGGCATCGCTGCCCGTCCAGTAGACGAAGGCCTGGTACAGCCCCACCAAGGTGCACAGAACGAAGCCTGGCACCATCAGCGCGTAGGGAATCCACAGCGGCAGGTTCATCAGCATCGATGCTTCCTGGTTCTCATGACTCATCACGCTGCCAGCATAGACGCGCCAGGCGATCAGCGCGGTGCAGCACGCGTACAGCAAGGCCCCCAGGCCGTCCATCCAGCGCTGGGTGCGCGGCGCCGCGTTGGCGGTGAAGAAGTCGACAATGATGTTGGCGCTGCGAAACTGCGTGTAGGGCAGGAACGTGGCCACGCACACCGCCAGGCCCAGTTGCACCAGCTCGACGTCGCCGAGGATGGGCGAGTTGAAGAAAGTGCGGCCAATGACACTGACCACCGTCATGCCGGCCATGGCGATCAGCACCGCGCCGCCAATGACGGCGCACACGTCGCACAACACGTTCAGAAGGCGCCCGACGGCGCCGCGGCGCATTTGCAGGTCGGCGCTCATGGCTGGTCCTCCCGCCGCGCGCTGGGCGCAACATGGCGCGGCGCAGGCACGTCAGCGCCCGTGCCGCGCGGCACCTTGGATTTCACATGCATGGGGTTGTTCTCCTCTTTCCTCTGTTCATGGTGCCGACATGCCGATCACCCGAGTCTAGTCACCGCGAGGTCGCGCCAGCTACGGGGGTTCCCTGAATGCACCATGATGCATCTTTTGGCAAGAAAAATGCATTATATTGCACGACGTTGCGTGCCATGCCCGATTGTCACACGCTAGCGGCACAATGGAGCGCATGAGAATCCTGCACAGCATGCTGCGCGTGGGCAACCTCCAGCGCTCGATCGACTTCTACACCCAGGTGCTGGGCATGCAGTTGCTGCGTCGGTCGGAGAACCCTGAGTACAGGTACTCGCTGGCTTTCCTCGGCTTTGACGGCGGCAACCCGGGTCAGGCCGAAATCGAGCTGACTTACAACTGGGACACCCAAAGCTACGAAATGGGCAGCGCCTACGGCCACATCGCCATCGGCGTGCCCGACGCGTATGCCGCCTGCGACAAGATCAAGGCCGCGGGTGGCCACGTGACGCGCGAAGCCGGCCCCGTCAAGGGCGGCAGTACCGTGATCGCTTTCGTGACCGACCCCGACGGCTACAAGATCGAATTAATACAAACAAAATCAACAACTTACGATGAAGGCCGCCATTCGAACGCCAAAAACACTGATCCGCTGCGCAGCGCGTAGCAGAAAGACAACAAACAAAAGCCCGCTCGTGCGGGCTTTTGTTTGTCCGGTGATGGCACGCAGCATGGCTACCAAATTCCGCTCAAGCGAATAGGCCGTCAAATACTCTCAGCCTGATAGACAGCACAGGCAAGGGCTCCAGTCGCGCGACCAACGTCTGCGAATCAACAAAAAAAGGCCTCAGAGTTTCACCGCCGGATTGCGAGCAACCGACGCACCGCTTTGGCACCTGCGGCAGCGAAAACTCGGACACAACACCCCCAAGAGTTGCCACTCGATTCCTAGATCGCGCAGGAGTACCTGCTGTTGCAACTGGTTGAGTCGCTCGCGAACGTGGCACTTGCGCATCTTTGGCACCTCCCGTACGGCGCCGCCAACGATTCGCAGCCATATGTTGATTGCAGACTCCGGGAGTGGCGCCTAGTCCCATGGACAACCGTCATGGTCGGTTGCCTCCAACGTATGGATTTACATATCGTATGTTTAACCATATTATGAAGGCAAATGTTATGGGGCAACATCATCATGTCTATCGAGGGCCGTCAGGAAAGAGATGCCAAAGTGGGCCGAATCCTTCTCTGGGAAGGTCGGGTCAGTCGTGGTCGTCTCGTCTCCGAGTACGGACTGAGCCCCATACGGGCCAGCGAGTGGCTGCGCGATTTCCGGGAGTCGTACCCGGAGTGGGTGGCCTGGGACAGCAAGCTCAAGGCGGATGTGGCCACCTCTATGGCGTACACGGACGCTGAAAGCGCCTCGAACGCCTCGAACGCCTCGAACGCCTCGCGGCCGAGCGCCATCAGCACCATGCTGGCTCCCTATGCCCTGAACGCGCCAGGCAAGCCACTTTCCATCACGTGGGACTTCATCAGCATTTCACCTCGCATCTTCTCCCGGCTCAATCTAGGCATTGCTGACCGCCTAAGGGTGAGCTTCCTCTACTGCTCCATGAACAACCCGGAGCCGCACGAGCGCACCATCGAGCCGCACAGCCTGTTGCGGGCGGGACGACGGTGGCACGTCCGTGGCTACTGTTTGCAGCGGCAGGATTTCCGTGACTTCGTGCTGGGGCGAATGAGCAGCGTCAAACTGCTCACGGAGCCCAGTTTGGTGGACGTCACGACCGATGTCGCCTGGTCCACGGTACTTCAAGTCAGGATTGCTGCTCACCCTCGCCTCAGCCAAGCACAGCAGCTGGTCGTCAGAAACGAATACCTCAACGGTGCTTCGGTACGCGTAGAAAGCTGTAGGGCCGCCCTCCTGAACTACATGGTGCAGGAGCTCATGGCGGCGACGGACGTGGATAGACAGCTCCCCCCCGACTATCAACTGGCAATCGAGAACCCGGAGGAGTGCCGGCAATGGCTGTTCATGACTTGACCGACCAAATTCGCCAAGAGAAGGTAGCCGAACGCTCTCCGCCGCTCTTCAAGCGCCTGCCCGATCGACTGTTCGCGCCGCTGGCCTCAGCCAATCGCTTCCAATACTGGTCACTGCTGTGCGCGTTGCATGCCAAGCGTTTCGGGCCCGAAGCACCGCTGCCGCCGAGTCGCGGCTTCTTGATGCGTGAGATCACGGCAGACATCGCCGAGGAACTGCAGTACCAAGACTGGGCCCCAGAGGGCGATGATGTAACGCCCGCCACGCCGCTGGCCATTCGGGCCAACATGATCTTCAACCGATTGCGTGAAGCGGGATGGATACGCGTGGATCGGGTGGGCGTGCGCGAGATGGTGACGATGGCACCAGCTGTCGCCCAGTTCATGAACCGCCTGGTCGAGTTCGCCCACACAGGCCCGGAATTCGTCTCTGGCAAGATCCGAAGCATCGAGGCCAACCTGAAGCTGCTTCTCGACGAGTCCACGGACGGCTCGTCGCTGCAGGAGGCGGCCAGGCAATCTCGTGCCCTTCTTGAGCACGTCCGAATAGCCGGCACCAACGTACGCGACCTGATGCTGGAGATCGGCCGCGTCGACGCCACCGGTGAGTTCGTGCGGCGCTTCTTCGACGACTACGTCGAGCGCATGTTCATCGGTGACTACAAGGAGCTGCGCACGCGCGAGCACCCCTTGGCACGACGTCAGGAAATCCTTCGCTTGGCGGCCCATGTTCAGCAGACGCCGGCCCTGCGCGCTCGGCTGATCCAGTGGTACCTCGAGAAGCAAGCAAGTCGCGACCCCACCCGCGCCGAAGCCATGTTCGAGCGCGACATCCAGAAAGTGGAAGATCTCCGCCGGATTGACGAGTACCTGGACCGGCTGGATGACGAGATCCGGCGCGCCAACAAGCTGGCGCTGGCCTACTTGGACTACCGCCTGCGGGCCGCCCGCCCGCTCGACGAGTTGATCGGCCAGGCCATCGACGCCGTCGTGAAGCATGGCAGTCAGGCGGCAGCGCTGGCGCCATTCGCACCCGGCGACTGCATCGCCGGTGAGCGCCTGGCCTCTCCCCGCGTCGAGAGTAAGCGTCCGCCAACCAGCGGATTGCGTAAGCAGGTCATGTCGGCCGAGCAGGAGGCACGCGCACGCTTGGCCCTGATGGCGCGGGACCGGCGAACCATGTCGCTGCCCAAACTCGCAGCCTACGTGCGACAGCAACTCGGTGAAGCCGACTCGGTGCACAGCCGAGCGCTCCAGGTGGACAGCATCGAGTCGGTCCGGGCGCTGCAGGTCTTGTGCACCATCTCCGCAGCGAACGCGACACCGAGCAAGTTGCTTCGCGCCAGCGCGCGAGCAATGAGCAGCGGGTTCACCACGGTACGGATGGAAGGCCAGGAAGAACAGAGCAAGGGCATCTCTCACCTGCCCTTCACGATTGCGAGAACAAGCAAGGCAGCCAAAGGAGGAAGTCAATGAGTTTCTGGGCGAATGCGGTTGAGGCCACCCGCAACGCGGCCACGGAGGATGATTTCGAAGCTGCGGCCAACAGGCTGATCACCGAGCAAGTCTTGTACGCGGCAGATCGGGGCAGCAAGGTGGCCTACGGGCTGATCCGCGACTTCGAGCGCGAGTTCAAGCGGGCCCTCGAACCCCTTGGCTATGTCGTTCGAATCAACAGCCAACTGCGCTATGCCTGCGCCATCCCCAAGCACACGAAGAGCTCACCGTTCACCGTGGAGCAGACCCTGCTTGCACTGGTCCTGCGCAAGATTTTCGACGAGGAAACGCGCAACGGGCACCACGATGAGAACGGCGAGGTGGCCTGCGATCTGGTCACGTTGGAAGTGAAGTACAAACAGACGACCGGCGGCCGCGAGTTGGCCACCGGCGGCAAGCTCGTCGCGCTGATGCAATGGATGCGGCGCTGGGGCATCGCCAGAGTCGATGATGAAGGCAGTTCGCTGCCGGGGCACGACGGGGACCAGCCCTACATGGTCATCATCAGGCCCGGCATTGCCGAGGTTCTTGGCGAAGCGGCTCTGGCGCGCATCGCCCTGTTCTCCAACCCCGACGCCGAGATTGGCAGCGCCGACCAAACCCTCGGCGCGGTCGCGGAAGAAGGTGGTGCCGTATGAAGAAGCTGGTCCGGATCCGGGTGGTCCAATTCTTCCTGTACGAGATGCGCGAAGTCGTTGTCGGCATGAACTGCGGCATCTTCGGCGCCAACGGCAGCGGCAAGTCGTCGCTGCTGGATGCCGTTCAAATTGTGATGCTCGGGGCAAACGAGAGCCGGGGCAGTGCCGGCGTCTCCTTCAACGCCCAGGCCGACGAGTCGAACCACAACAGCCGCAACATTCGCAGCTACTGCCTGGGGCAGTACGGCGACTCGCCGGATGCGCGCGTGCGCGACAGCGCCAACACCTACATCACGCTGGTGTGGCATGACACCGTAACCCAGGAGATCGTCTCCACGGGCGTGTGCATCTACGTGAGCGCTGACCGTGAGAAGCCCGACATCCTCGGGCGCTACATCATCCCGGTGGACCTGACGCTCAACGATCACTTGGAGCTTGTCGATGGCGAGCAGCGCGCCCGCCAATGGGGAAGCTTTCGGCAAATGCTGTCGCAACGCGCCCCGGGGGAGGAAGTCCTCTTCCACGACTCCGAACGTTTCGTCAACGCAATGCTGTTTCGACTGAGGGGGGCCCGAGGCGCCCCGCGGCTGGACGCCTACCGTCAAGCGTTCCGCTTCGGGCTGCGCATGAAGTTCGACAAGAGCGTTGACGACATCGTCCGCCAGCAGGTGCTAGAGACCCGGCCGACCAACATCAAGCGCTTCAAAGAGGTGCTGCACACCTTCCAGGAGATGGCGGCCCTGGTGCGCAGTGTGCAGGCCAAACTCGACGAAGCCGACCTCATCGAGGCGGATTTCGCCGATGCACACCGGCGCAACAGCCACTCGGTCTCGCTCGCCGCGTTGGCTCAGGTGGCCGAGCTTGAGGTCGCCAACGAGGAGGTGACCGCCGCAGAGGAGGCTGAAGGTCGCGCGACGGCCGCGCTGGAAGCTGCCGACATGCGGCGTGACGAGGTGAACGGCCAGGTTCTGGCAGCCGAGCAGCGCGCACGCGACAGCGCCTCTGACCGGGACAAGCACGCGTCCCATGCCGACGCCGCGCTGGTGCGCGAGAGCCTCGCCGGGGTGCAGAACCGACTCGCCGAACAACGGATAGGGCTGCATCGCAACATCAAAGCTATCGGCAGAGCCATCGACGTGCAGATCCCGGGCAAGCTTGTCGCCGACAGTGCCGAGGCCACAGGGTTGGCGTTCAAGGACATCCACGCCTTGCTGCAGGGCGACAAGGTCGGCAGTCGCGACGCGGTGGAGTCCACCGTCCGCAAGGCGCTGCGCGCGGCCAAGCTGCTGAGCAATGAGGTCTTCGAGGAGATGCAGGTTGTCGGTCGCGCTCAGAACGCAGCCGAGACCGAGCTCGCCGATGTGCGAGAAAATCAGGAGCGCATCGCAAAGGGCAAGCCGCCGCTGGATGGTCCGGCCGCCGCGCTCAAGCGCGTGCTGGCCAACGCTGGCGTTGACGCCACGCCCGTATGCGACCTAGTGCGCGTCGATGACCCGGACTGGCAACCGGCGATCGAGTCCTACCTGACCGCGTCAAACATGCAAGCGCTCCTGGTTGACGAATCCGACGAGCGCAAGGCGTTCCGTGTGTCGCGCCAAGCGGGGGTCTATGACGCGAAGGTGGTCATGCCCAGCAAGTTCGCCCATCGTGGTAGCCCCCGGCGCGGGACCGTGGCCGAGCTGATCAACGGCAACAGCACCGCAGCGGTCAACTACCTGCGCGCCAAGTTCGGCGACACGCAGCGGGCAGAGACCGAGGACGAGTGCTTCGCCCATCGGTTCGCTATGACCAAGGACGGGATGCTACTGACCGACGGCGAAATGGTGCGTAAGCGTCCTACGGATCCTGCCTACTTCAAGATCGGCCCAACCTCCACGGCGACACGCAACTCGATCGCCGAACGTGCCCGTCAGCTAGAAGTTGAGGTGGAAAAGCTCAAGGACAGATACGGAAAGCTCAAGACCCTCATGAATAACCTCGGCCCGTTCGTAGGCGGTGAGCAGGACAAGGTTCACGAGATCCTCGAGATCTTCGATCGGGTGGCCAAGGAGACGACGGAAGAGACGGATCTGGCACGACGCCTGCAAGCCTTGGACACCGAGGAGTACCGCCTGTTGGTCCAGGCAGCCAAAGATGCAGACGCGGTGGTAGACGCGTTGCGCGAACAGCTGCTCAAAGCAGTTCAGGCCGTCGGTGCAGCGGAGACTGAGTGCCGGCAGAAGCGCGATGACACTGAGAAGAGGCAGACCTGGGCCGTCACCCAGAAAGGGATTGCTGAAGGGGCGCGTACGGTCGAGGGCTACGACGCCGACTATGCGTCGGACCAGTGGGAAAAATTGCTGAGCCGCCAAGGAATGTCGTTTCGGGAGATCGTCACAGACTGCAATCGCCGTAGCAACGGGGCCAAGGACGACTCCCGGCAGAAGGCATCGAGCGCGATGCAGAAGCTATCGGCTTTCCTCGTCAGGCACAACGAATTCATGCCGGCTGGCACCCAGGACAACTGGCGAAGCGCTCGCGCCTGGCTGGAAGCGCGCGTCGTGATCCTGACTGAGACCGGTCTGCGCGAAAACAAGGCCCGCATGGAAGATGCACTGAGCGCCGCCAAGAGCACCTTCCGCAACGACGTCGCTGTGGCGCTGCATGAGCATCTCGAGTGGTTGAGCGACACCATCAACCGGATGAACGAGGCGCTGCGCCTGGCGCCGATGTTCACGAACAATGAGCGCTACCAGTTCCGCTCGCATGTTCGACCTGCCTACGCAGTGTTGCTCAGGTTCATCAAGGACGTCGCCCAGTACGGCCCGACTGAGGACTTGCTCGGCGGTGCTGGGGAATTGCCCAAGGAGTTCGAAGAGCTGATGCGCGAGAAGACAGTCCCCGGGTCAGCTGCGGTGAAGTCCCCACTGGACGACTATCGCGAGTTCTTCGACTTCGACATTGAAGTGCTCCGTGAGGAAGCCTCTACGGGCACGACCAAGCACATCGGCTGGCTCAGCAAACGCGTCGGGTCCGGCTCTGGCGGCGAACATCGGGCGCCGCTGTATGTGATCGCAGGCGCAGCCCTGTCCTCGGCCTATCGGCTGGAACGCGGTGATAACACCGGCCTCAGGTTGCTGGTCATCGACGAAGCCTTCATCAAGATGGACCCGAGGAACATCGTCGCCACGATGCGCTATTTCGAGGAGCTTGGCTTGCAAGTCTTTATGGCCAGCACGGGCGACGCGTTGGGCAGCCTGACCGCCTTCCTTGATCGGTACTACGACATCATGCGCGACGCCGAGAGCAACGTGGTGGTACTCGAAGGCCACGACGTGGCCCCTGAAACACGCGAAATGTTCCGAGCCGACTTGCCAGAATTCAACCCGGAACTGGTTGAGGAGGAAATCAGGCGGCAGTTTCAGCCGCGTACCGGCGAAACGGAAGGCGTCGCAGCGTGAGCGGCAGTGACAAGGCTGGGATGGATCCGCTGGCCAAGAAGGCTCTGGAGCGCCTGCTGAAGTCCTCTGACAAGCACGGTGCCGGTGTCGCGGTCAGGCGCCCCGCCCTCACGAGTTCAGCGTTGGCCGGCTACCACGCGCTGCGCGGCTTGAAGGAAAAAGAGAACTTCGAGGCCGTGATGGCCTACGGCCAGGCGGAGGGTGCGATCAAGGTGCAGCGCCCTCGACATGACCCACATGGGCTCATCGAGCGGATCGAGCTGGTCGACGTTGGCAAGCTGGCCCAACTTATCGGAGAGGTTCCCCACGCGGCGCGGGTCCAGGCGGCGAAGCAGACCCTCAGCGCCCATTTTGTCGCCTATCCTGTTTTGCTCGACGTCCTTTCCAGCTGGGAGAAGCTCAAGAAGATTCGCGGCACCGGGCCTGAGGACGCCACCAACTGGGCGATGGCCTGTGATGTCATCGCTTACTGTCAGACGCAGGTGGCGCTTGGTGCCACGGAAACACCGGTGCGGGATGCCAGCGCCCGGCTATTCAAAGACAGCAAGTGCATCGAGTCCCTCCTGGCACGCGTCGATGTGCTACTGGCCGGCAACATCGAGGACGATGCACGCCCCGAGGCCGAAGTGCTGCAGGAGTTGGGCCTATACCGCGAGCAACAACCCACACGCATGGCCGGAAACATCGTGGTTCGTCGCGAGCGCGGTGCGTTCCCGCTGGATCGACCTTACTGCGCCCTACCCCCGTCCACGGTACTGGGCCTAGAGTCCATGCCCCGCCAAGTGCTGACTATCGAGAACCAGACCACATTTCATGTCTGGGCGCGCCAGCACTGCGACTCCGACGTTCTGTGTATCTATACCGCCGGGATGCCCTCCCCTGCCTGGCGGGCAATGTACACCCGGCTACTCTCCGAGCTCCCAGCCGCAACGCCTGTGCTCCACTGGGGCGACGTCGACGAAGGAGGATTCCGGATCGCAGCGTTCTTGAGCCGGTGTGCGGCCGAGGTCGGCCATCCTCTGCTGCCATGGAAAATGCGGCCGGCTGATGTTCCTGAGTCGCAGCGTCGAGAAGCGCCGCCCCGCACTGTTGAACGGATGGTCAAGTACGCCGGTGAAGCCGGATGGAATGACATTGCGCGGGAGCTGATGAAAGCCAAGCTCGTCGCCGAACAGGAGGGTTGAACTGCCGCTACCCTACGAGCTGGTCTACGACGTCACCATGGGCTGAGCATAGACACATGATCAGACCGACCGCGAATGAAGACGCTCCTCGCGGCCGATCAACTGCGTGGAGCTGGTGCAGCGCGCGGGGATCGATTTTCTACAGGGTAAGGTGGATCGAGTCTCATGACCGCGCGAAGGCCTCTGCTTGCATGCCTGTGGTGGCAAAACTGTGTCAATGGCTACGCAATCATTGGCTACGCCCCTGTTCGCTGGGCATCTCTGCCACTTGACATACTTCGCCGATGATGTACATTTCATTCACTCACATGAATGAATGAAATGAAAATCCTAGATGTCGGCACTCTTGCAGCAAGGCCAATCCTCACCGGCGTATCCGGTGGCGAACGCGCTCTGACCTGCCTTGCCGACGAGCTCGTGAAGCACGTCCCAGAGACACCCGTTGTCCTTGACTTTCATGCGGTGGAAGTCCTGGGAGGTAGCGCCCTTCGACACCTCCTGCAGGGCATTCGCCGTCACCCCCAATGCGAGCGAGCTGCAGTCGTGCTGGTCAACCTATCCGAGGCAAATAAGGAAGAAGCAGATCTGGTCGCGGAGGCCGTACGCACTCCATACATCAGCGCAAAGTACTCTGCCGACGAACTCTCTCACACCGAACTGCGCGGTCCGCTTGATCCCAAGGTCGCCCGCACCCTTCAACTCGTTATCCAAGCTGGCGAGGCAGATGCGCAGACCGTCAGTCAACTCTCGAACGAACCGGGTGTTGTGACCGCATGGAACAACCGCTTGGTGACGCTGCAATCAATGGGCCTGCTGCGTGAGCGCAAAGCCGGCAAACGCAAGTTCTATTCACCGGTCATAGGGGGTCTCGCGTATGGGAGTTGATTTTCTGCGCAACAAGCGCCAGCCGCACAAAAAGGCATGGAACCTTCAGATGCTGCGGAAAACAGATGACCTCTTCGCCGACGAGCCAAAGCGCCCAAATCGAGTGTTCCGGTCCACTCTGCAAGGTTCGGCAAACCTTTGCAATGGAAGTGAAGTTCTCATCCGCCGCTTGAGTGACGGCAACGTCGTCATCTCGCAGGACGTCAGCCTGGTCGGCGGCATCAACCGTCCCGCCAGTGACCTGTTGAGAGCTCTTGACACACACAACGGCATCTTGGCCGGTCGCGTGTATGAGTGCTTTGCCGATCTCGGCATCGTCGACATTGAAGCGGAGCTCTGATCCATGCTGCCCCAGGAAGCACATAGCGGCGTCTGGCTTCTGAAAGACATCGATTCACCAACGGCGCTCCTGGGTTGCGGCTCATGTCTGGACCGCCAAGCGTGCGGCGGACTCCATCTGCCTAACGGGTCTGCCATGCTCACCTGCATGGACTTGTGCCATTGCGCTGACCCAAGCGCGTGCGACATGGTCTGCCCGAAGGCGCCGACCAGATTTGCAAGGCGTGTGCATGAAGTCCGCGGGTTTCAGCTCGATGACATACCGCGCAGGAACTTTAATGGTAAGCGCGCGGCCAACCCACATTGACGCCGAGCGGCGTTGATGGATGCGATCAAGCGCTCTGGCCTGGCTGCCAGCGATGGGGCAGCAGTTCGCCGATGCGACTGGCCTTGTGCGTCGGCAGTCGC
>Ga0208564_1000267_pt1 | contig 48421 bp, 44 predicted proteins | sample AD_UKC073_MetaG_FD_184439 | JGI IMG/M metagenome (GOLD analysis project Ga0208564, IMG submission 184439) | Active sludge microbial communities of municipal wastewater-treating anaerobic digesters from USA - AD_UKC073_MetaG (SPAdes) (version 2) | ecosystem: Engineered > Bioreactor > Anaerobic >... | reverse complement strand
TTGATTGGTATACACATCCGTCGGACGGATATCGATGACGAAAGTGCAGCTGTCGGGCACCACATTGTGCTGCGTGCCGGCATGGATTTGCGTAACTGTGAGTTTTACTTCACCCATCGTCGGCGATATTTTGTCGAGTGTTGTCGTACGCAGCGTATGGATATCCTCCACGGCAATGTAAATGGCATTCACACCCTCGTTGAGTGCCGCATGGCCGCTCACGCCTTTAGCCTCGGCATCGATCACCAACAGTCCCCGTTCGGCAATGGCGGCTTTCATCTCCGTGGGTTCGCCTACAATGGCAAAATCTACCGTATCCTTTATTTCCGGCCACATTTTCCGCATACCGTCGGGACCGGAATTCTCCTCTTCGCACGAAAGCACCAGCATGAGGTTGAACGGCAGCTCTGTATTGTAGAAATGAAAAAAAGTTGCGATCATCGATACCACAGAAGCGCCCGCATCGTTGCTGCCCAATCCGAATATCCGGGTGTCGGAAAAGGGAGGATTAAACGGGTCGAAAGTGTAACCTGCTGTCGGACGTACAGTATCGATGTGCGAATTGAGCATGAGGGTAACTTTTTTTTCATCGTGATGCGGCTGACGGACAATCAGGTTATTGACAATCCGTTGCGTTGGCATTCCTTTTTTTGTAAAAAAGGTTTCCAGAAAATCGCTCCGGAAGTTTTCCTCTCCCGAAAAAGAAGGAATAGAAACCAGCTTACGAAGAAGATCCGCAGCTGTACCTTCCGGAAAAAGAGATTGATTATAGTCGGTTCTTTCCAAAACTTTTCTTTTTTGTGTGATCGTAATGTTTTTTCGTTTCCGTTGCGTTGAATGAAATTCAGAGACTCAGCGATTAAGTCGCGTTCCCTGCTTTGTCAATAAATTTTTTGCATGGAGAATGATGACTTCCGAAACGCCGTTTTCGATAGCTTTAAACGAATTGTCGAGTTTGGGGATCATTCCGCCTGCGATTATTCCTTCGTTTTTGTAGGCTTCGTATTCGGCTTTGTTCATCGATGCGATTCGGCTTTGCGGATCGTCGACATCTTTCAACACTCCTTCTTTTTCGAAGCAATAATATAAGGTGGTGCGATAGTTTTTTGACAAGGCACTCGCCAGCGAATAAGCAACGGTATCGGCATTTGTGTTGAGCAGAGAACCGTTGCCGTCGTGCGTAATGGCACAGAAAACGGGCGTTATCTCGTTTTCGATCAGCAGGGAAATAAAAGCCGTATTGATGTCGTTTGCGTCCGGATCGCCCACGAAGCCAAAATCGATGGGCTCGGGCGATCTCTTTTTGGCGGGGATGGTGTTGGCATCGGCACCCGACAAGCCAAGGGCATGGCATCCCAGCTTTTGCAAAGAGGCTACAATGCTTTTGTTGATCCAGCCGGCATACACCATCGTCACCAGCTTCAGTGTTTCGGCATCGGTGATACGCCGTCCATCCACCATCTTTGTTTCGATACCGAGCTGTGTTGCCATTTTCGAAGCCATCACGCCTCCTCCGTGAACGAGCAGTTTTCGTCCCTCCAGCCGGTGAAAATCGGCCAGAAAAGTTTCCAGTGCTTCGGGATTATCGACGATGTTTCCTCCGATTTTTACAATGGCTATATCCTTCAAAACGGGATTTGAAGCTGAAACGGGGTGCGATGGTTGGGTATTTACTGTCATTTTTCCGTATTTACAAAATAGAGTTGAAGTAGTTGTCCTTCAATATTTCCTTCAACACGGTTTGTGCAGAAACCGCCCGGTTGGCCGCTTCCGGGATGACCAACGACTGCGGACTTTCGATCACTTCGTCGGTAACAATCATGTTGCGGCGTACCGGCAGGCAGTGCATGAAATAGGCATTGTTGGTGAGTGCCATTTTGCGCGCATCCACCGTCCACGACCTGTCCATGTTGATGACTTTACCGTAGTTGGGGTCGCGATATGCCGACCAATTTTTGGCATAGATGAAGTCGGCATCTTTGTATGCTTTTTCCTTGTCGTATTCCACGCGGGCTTTGCCCACGAATTTTTCGTCCAGTTCGTAACCTTCGGGATGGGTGATCACAAACTCGTAGTCTGTGGCGTTCATCCACTCGCAAAACGAATTGGCTACCGCTTGCGGCAGAGGTTTGGGGTGGGGAGCCCAGGTGAGAACAACTTTCGGACGAGGTGTTTTTTTGTATTCTTCGATAGTGATGAGGTCGGCAAAGCTTTGCAACGGATGTCGTGTAGCCGCTTCCATGCTGATTACAGGCTTGCCCGAGTATTGAATGAATTGGTTGAGAATAACTTCATTGTAATCGTCTTCCTTGTTTTTGAATTGGGCAAAAGAGCGCACACCGATGATGTCGCAATACGATCCCATCACGGGAATGGCTTCGAGGATGTGCTCGGTCTTGTCTCCGTCCATCACCACGCCTCTTTCGGTTTCCAATTTCCATGCTCCTTGGTTGATATCGAGTACAATAACGTTCATACCGAGATTGAAACCGGCTTTTTGGGTGCTCAAGCGGGTACGGAGACTCGAGTTGAAGAAAATCATCAACAACGTTTTGTTTTTTCCGAGTTGCTGATCGGCAAACGGATTCTCTTTGACATACGTTGCCTTTTCGAGGGCGGTTTTTAGATCGCCGATATCGTGAACGCAAGTGAAATTTCTCATTTTTCTGTATGTTTTTTAAATTCCCGAATGAAAATATCGATTTCATCTTTCGATATGGAAAGGGGAGGAAGCAAGCGCATGACGTTGTTTTTTGCTCCGCCGGTAAAAATATGACTTTCAAACAAGAGTTTATTGCGCAGTTCCGACTGATCGGGTGTGAGTTGTACGCCGATCATCAGACCGCGGCCGCGAATCTCTTCGATGCCTCGACACGCCGAAAGTTCTTTTTGCAGATACTCGCCCATTTCTTCGGCATTGTTGATCAGCGATTCTTCTTTGAGAACCTTCAGTACGGCAATGGCTGCGGCACATGCCAAATGATTCCCGCCAAAGGTGGTCCCCAGCATTCCTTTTCGGGGTTTGAATTTCGGAGAAATGATGACTCCTCCGATGGGGAAACCGTTCCCCATACCTTTGGCCGTGGTGATGATGTCGGCTTTGATGCCGGCAAACTGATGGGCAAAGAATTTACCCGTTCGGCCGTATCCCGATTGCACTTCATCGAGAATAAGCACGGTGTCATTTTTTTTGCACACCACTTCGAGTTGTTGGAGAAATTCGTTGTCGGGAGCAAATATTCCGGCCACTCCCTGAATGCCTTCGATAATGACAGCGGCCACATCGCCTTTGTCGAGCTCTTTGGCAACGGCATCGATATTGTTCAATGGCAGAAAGGTGACTTCATGACCGGTGTTGAAAGGCGATTGGATGGCGGGATTGTCTGTAACGGCTACGGCGCCTGAAGTGCGTCCGTGAAAAGCTTCCCGGAAAGCGATGACGCGTTTTTTGCCGGTGTGAAACGAGGCAAGTTTCAACGCATTCTCGTTGGCTTCGGCTCCGGAATTGCACAGAAACAGTGCATAATCGGGATAGCCGCACAACTCGCCCAGCTTGTCGGCAACTTCCTGCTGTAGGCTATTGATTACCGAATTGGAGTAGAAACCGATTTTGTCGATCTGTTCTTTGAGCATGCGGGTATATTCGGGATGGGTGTGCCCGATGGAAATGACGGCATGCCCGCCATAGAAGTCCAAGTACTCGGTTCCGTTTCTGTCCCATAAACGGCATCCTTTTGCCCTTACGGGTTCGATATTCCAGAGGGTATATACGTCAAATAAATTCATTCTTGTTTATGTTTTTGTTCTCAAAATAACGGTTTGTTAAAAAGCACTTCCTTTCAGCTTCAATCCGGTGATTTCGTCTAGTCCAAACATCAGGTTCATGTTCTGAACGGCTTGTCCGGATGCTCCTTTCAGCAAGTTGTCGATAATGGAGGTGATGTGAATGTATCCGTTGTGAAATTCGATGTGCAACAATCCTTTATTGGTGTTCACTACCTCTTTGAGGCTGAGTGGGGCATCGGAAACGAATACGAAAGGGGATGTTTCGTAAAACTGCTTGTAGAAATCGATGGTTTCTGCTTCGCTCATCGAACCGTCCCATTTTGTATATATACTTGCGAAGATGCCGCGGGTGAAATTGCCCCGCATAGGAATGAAATTGATCTCGGGAAGAGTAGGATTACCTGCATCGACCAAGGTGCGTTTTATCTCGTTGAGATGTTGATGCGTGAAGGGTTTGTAAATTGAAATATTGGATGCACGATAACTGAAATGAGTGGTTTCAGTAAGTTTCTTGCCCGCGCCGGTAGAGCCTGTGATGGCATGAATGTGAACGGCATCCGAGAGTTTGTTGATGGATGCCAACGGTATCAATGCCAGTAAAATGGAAGTGGCAAAACAACCGGGATTGGCTATATTATGTGCTTTGCGGATTTTTTCTTTGTTAAGCTCGCACAAGCCGAAAACGAATTCACGGTTGCCGAATACCGGATTGTTGCGGAAATCACTTCCAAGATCAATGATTTTGCATGATTCGGCAATGGGATTCTCCTGTAGAAAAGTGCGCGAAATGCCGTGCCCTAAGCAAAGAAAAATCACATCGGGATGCCCAACTTTATCGGTAAAGCGGAGATTGGTTTCGCCCAACAAGTCGCGATGAATGTCGGCGATGGGCACACCCACCGACCTAGTGCTCGTTACCGAATCGATTTTTACTTGAGGATGATTCAGCAGGAGGCGCAACAGTTCCCCGCCTGTGTACCCTGTTCCTCCTGCAATACTTACGTTAATCATTTTGATGAATGGTATGGTAAATTTTCAACGGATTGGCTACGACTTTGGTGAAACCAATGATATCTTGCGGGGTGAGCGATTTGTTGCTTTCGCCATAATCGCCGAAGATAGGGTTCATCAGGTCGTAAGGGCTTTCGCATCCCAATACGGAAAAATGATACGGACGCAGCTCTACTTCTACTTCTCCTGTCACGAATTTCTGGGTGTCGGTGAGGAAAACCTCGATGTTGCGCATCACGGGTTCAAGATACTGAGCCTCGTGCATGAGTTGTCCGTACCAGTTGCCGAGCTGCTCTTTCCAATATAACTGGTGTTTGGTCAGTACATGTTTTTCCAACAAATGATGGGCTTTGATGATGATCAATGGAGCCGGCGCTTCAAAAGCCACGCGGCCTTTTGTGCCGATGATGGTATCGCCAACGTGGATGTCGCGCCCGATGGCAAATTTCGATGCCGTTTTGTTGATGGTACGGATGACATCTACGGGATTCATTTTTTCTCCGTTGAAAGAAACCGGTTCTCCTTTATGAAATCCGATTTTTATACGTTCAACGCCATGATCGGTCACTTGCGAGGGATAAGCCTCTTCGGGGAGCACCCCTGACGATTTCAGCGTTTCCACTCCGCCCACGCTGGTTCCCCATAGGCCTTGATTGATGGAATATTTTGATTTTTCCCACGAAAAATCGAAACCTTTCTCTCGCAGGTAGTCTATTTCCTGTTGTCTTGACAAGCCCAGTTCGCGAATAGGAGCGATGATTTTTACTTCCGGTGCCAGCACTTCAAAAACCAAATCGAAACGGATCTGATCGTTACCTGCACCTGTGCTTCCATGAGCAACATAATCGGCTCCGGTTTTCTTGATATGTTCTACAATATTCAGTGCCTGAAAAAATCGTTCGGAACTTACCGAAAGGGGGTACGTGTTGTTTTTTAACACATTACCGAAAATCAGATACCGAATGCCTCGTTGATAATAATCTTCAACGGCATCGATGCAGGTATGTGTGGTTGCACCCAGTTGTAATGCACGTTCTTCGATACGTTTGGCTTCTTCTTCGGAAAAACCGCCCGTATTGACGATGACCGTGTGCACCTCCAAGCCTTTTTCGTGAATCAAATACGGTACACAGAACGAGGTGTCGAGTCCGCCACTAAATGCTAGAACTACTTTTTGTTTCATTTTTTTATTTTTTAGCAAGCTAACGAGCTTTTGATAAGAATATTTATTTTTTGAAGAGTTTGTTCGGCGTTTTTTTCTTTACAATTGGTTTTACTACTTTTTTAGCAAAAGAGCTTACCTGTTGTTGCCGCGGTACGTTTTCCGGATCGTATAATAATCCGGTGCAAAGGCACATCTTGTAATTGTTACGTACCAGGATATCGAAATTGCGACAACCTTGACAACCTTTCCAAAATTCTTCGTCATCGGTCAATTCTGAAAATGGCACCGGTTTGAAACCCAGTTCGGTATTCATTTTCATAACAGCAAGACCGGTAGTAATGCTGAAAATTTTTGCGTGGGGATATAATTTTCGGGAAAGATCGAAAATTCGTCTTTTTATTCTTTTAGCTATTCCTCGATTTCGATAATCGGGGTGAACGATTAACCCCGAATTGGCCACAAATTTTTCATGTTCCCATGATTCGATATAGGAAAAACCTACCAGCTTGTCGCCATCGAGAGCAATTACGGCTCTGCCGGCATTGATTTTTTCGGCTACGTATTCCGGTGAACGTTTGGCAATGCCTGTTCCACGTGCTTGCGCCGATTCATACATTAAATCGCATATTTGCTGTGCGTATTTTGCGTGGCTACTGTTAGCCACCTGAATTTTTACATTCATTTTGTTTTACGAAAATAAATTGTGATTAAAATTGGGTTTATTTTTGGTCGCAATTTTTTGCGATAATAGATATAGAAGGAAATTTTATAGACAATGATAATAAGTCTATAGGATGATCACAAGCATCGTCGAAATAAATACGTTGCTTTGTTCATAGGAGTAATATGTGAGACAATCTTTTTCATTGAGACTGCAAAATTAAATATAATATTTGTAATACGGATATTTTTGATGGAAAAATCCTCTAAAATGCGAAAAAAGACAGCGTTTTATTACTTTTCAACAAAAATAATCATTTAATTAACATTGTATTTACCGATTTATTGTTTAATTTGCTTTTTAATTCAATTCAATTTTCGGAATATGGGAAAAATAATTGCATTGGCAAATCAGAAAGGAGGGGTGGGCAAAACCACCACAACAATTAACCTGGGGGCATCACTAGCTGCACTGGAGAAAAAAGTGTTGGTGGTAGATGCCGATCCTCAAGCCAATGCCTCCTCTGGACTTGGAATCGACATACGGAAAACCAAAAATACAATATACGAAGGGCTTATTGGCAAAATAAGCCCTTTTGATATTGTGCTTAAAACACCGTTCGAAAATATTGATATCATTCCTTCTCACATCAATCTGGTAGGGGCAGAACTCGAAATGGTGCAAATGGAGAACAGGGAAAAACGTTTGCGCGAGTTGCTTGACCCTTTGAAAGACTCTTATGATTATATTCTTATTGATTGTTCGCCTTCGTTGGGTATTATCACTGTGAATGCATTAACGGCTGCAGATTCGGTGATTATTCCTGTTCAGTGCGAATATTTTGCACTGGAGGGATTGAGCAAGCTGCTTAATACCATTAAGATTATCAAGTCGAAACTGAATACAAAATTAGAAATTGAGGGATTCGTATTAACAATGTACGATTCACGTTTGCGCCTGCATAACCAGATTTATGAAGAAGTGAAGCACCATTTTCAAGAACTTGTATTCAAGACAGTCATCCAGCGAAATATCACATTAAGTGAGTCACAAAGTCATGCACAACCGGCTCTAATATACGATGCGGCTTCTCGTGGAGCGGTAAACTACCTTCAGCTCGCCAAAGAGTTAATCGAAAAAAATTTTTAATTTTGTAGCTCAGGATAATAGTTTAATAATAAGGAAAGCATGGCAAAAAGAAATGCATTGGGAAGAGGATTGGACGCGTTGATAACGATGGATGATGCGGTCACGCGTGGGTCGTCTTCCATCAATGAAATAGAATTATCGAAGATTACATCGAATCCGGATCAACCACGACGCATATTCGACGAAGAGGCAATGGAAGAATTGGCAGCGTCTATCCGCAAGATCGGAGTGATACAGCCGATTACTTTACGTAAACTTGATGATGAAAAGTATCAGATTATCGCCGGAGAACGTCGTTATCGGGCTTCATTAATGGCAGGATTGAAATCTATTCCTGCTTATATAAAAACCGCTGACGATGATGAACTCATGGAAATGGCGTTGATCGAAAATATTCAGCGGGAAGACCTCAACGCAATTGAAATTGCATTGGCTTATCAAAATCTTATCGATTCGTTTTCGCTAACTCAAGAGCAATTGAGCGAAAGAGTTGGGAAAAAACGGGCAACTGTCACCAATTATCTGCGACTGTTGAAACTTCCTGCCGAAGTGCAAATGGGTATTAAAGATCGAAAAATAGACATGGGCCATGCCCGTGCTTTGGTGACTATAAGTGACCCGGTTTCGCAGTTGGCTGTTTATAATTTGATTTTAAGGGATGGATTATCGGTTCGCAAAGTAGAGGCCATTGTTAAGGAAATCAATAAGGGGAAAGATGCAGAGGATGTTATCGATCCGTCAAAATCTCGGAAATCTCAACCTTCTAAAGAAAAAACATCTGCCGTTGGCGAGTTCGATACTTTAAAAAAACATCTTTCCGATTATTTTAAAACGGATGTTCAGTTTACGTGTAATAAACAAGGAAAAGGGAAAATTACCATTCCGTTTAAATCGCCGAAGGAATTGGAGCGAATCATTGGGATTTTCGATCAGCTGAAGAAAAAATAAAAATTTGCTGCGGATGAAAGGCTGGAGGATAATGGGTTTTTTTTTACTGCTTGGTGTTTATACTTCTCATGCTCAAGAAGTCTCTTCTCCTCTGCATTCCGATTTATGGCAGTTGGCTTATCTTGTTGAAGCGGAACCTCAGGATACTCTTCCGGCAATGGACCAGTCAGGTGTCATGCAGCCGCAAGAAAGTATTGTTGTTGAGCAAGAAATTGATACGGTGGCGGTAAAGAAGAAAGAATTTAAGCCCGATCCAAAGAAAACCATTATCATGTCGGCTATTTTCCCGGGTTTGGGGCAAATTTACAATCGGAAATATTGGAAATTACCCATTCTTTATGGTGGGTTTGTTGGTCTTTCATATGCTATTTCGTGGAATAACCGATATTACCAGGATTATTTTCAGGCATATAAAGACATTATGGATGATGATCCGGAAACCAATAGTTGGCATAATTTCTTGCGTTACGGTCAAGACCCTGAAACCGTTGATACGGCGTGGTTGAAGGATGTACTGAGAAGAGGAAAAAATTATTATCGTCGTTATCGCGATTTAAGTATTATTGGTACAGTTGCTCTATATGCAATCAGTGTTATGGATGCATATGTAGATGCTCAGTTATTCGATTTTGAGATAACCCCCGATCTTTCCATGCGTGTCGAACCGGCTGTTATACAAAAAAGCAGCTATTACACGGCAAATGCATTTGGTTTTCATTGCAGTTTTAATTTTTAACCTGAACATCATAATCGCCTTCCAGAGAGGCATTCATCATTTTTTTATTCTTTAAAAACAGAACGTAAAGATGAAACGACTTTTTATTTTTTTAGCAATGATGACGGCTGTTTTTTCGGATTTGCATTCTCAACCGATCAATCAGGCGAAAGATATTATAGAAGACACAGCTATTGTCCTTCCCGAAAGTATGACGACGAACCTTGCCGATTTGCTGCACGACTGGCAAATTGATTTTGCTGCATCCGAAAATAATTGTAGAGAGGGGCAGAATGTTGTTTGTCATGATACGGTTTATAGAGATCGATTGTATCGTTTGCCTTCGGAAATGGAGCTTTCCTTTAACCGTGTTGTCCGATCCTATATCGAGATGTATTCCGTGCGACGTCGCGAGCAAGTAGCCTATATGTTGACTTTAGGCGATTATTATTTTCCTTTGTTTGAGGAAATGCTTGATCGTTACGGTCTTCCGTTGGAATTGAAATATTTGCCTGTAATTGAATCTGCTTTAAATCCGGTTGCTGTTTCACGTATGGGCGCAACAGGCCTGTGGCAATTCATGTTAAAAACAGGGCAAGGTTACGGCCTTGTGATCAATAGTTTGGTAGATGAACGGCGCGATCCTTATAAGTCGACCGAGGCGGCGGTGCGTTACCTTAAAGATCTTTACAGTATTTATGGCGATTGGAATTTGGTAATTGCTGCTTACAACTGTGGGCCGGGAAATGTAAATAAAGCTATCGCACGTAGCGGAGGGAAACAGGATTATTGGGAAATTTATTATCACTTGCCGCGTGAAACACGCGGATATGTGCCGGCTTTTATTGCGGCCAATTATATCATGAATTATTATACGGAGCATCATATTTGTCCTGTGAAAGTGAACGATTTTCAGGCATTGGATACGGTGCATGTGAATCAGGAAATTCATTTCGGGCAAATAGCTGAAATATTGAATATTCCTGTGAGTGAACTTCGTCGACTCAATCCTCAATTCAAACGCGATATCGTTCCCGGCAATTACGAACCTTATGCATTGGTCTTGCCCACAAAAAAGATGATTGCTTTTATCGATAAAAAGGACGAAATATTGAATTGTCGGCGTTCTACATACTTTACTCATCGACTTGAAACGGATCACTACCTTAAAGGTGGGGGCTCGTCTGTTGGCGGCGATGGCCTTGTCTATTATCGGGTGAGAAAGGGCGATAATCTTAGTAAAATTGCAAAACGAAATGGAGTAACAGTTGCGCAGTTGAAATCGTGGAACAAATTGAAGTCCACCCTTCTTCCCATCGGAAAACAATTGATCGTGGGGAAAAATGCGTCCCCTTCTTCCGATTCTAAAGTACAATTTGCAGAAGCAAGAGAAGATTCTATTCAAAGTGTTTCAAGAGAGGTTAATCAGTATTATCGGGTGAAGAAAGGGGATACATTGGGTGCGATAGCCAAAAGAAACGGGGTTACCGTTTCGGAATTGAAATCGTGGAATGGACTTCGTTCGAGCAGGATTTCGGTAGGAGAACAATTGATTGTGCGGAAAATGAGTGAAGAGGTTCCCGAAACGGGAGTACCTTCTTCTGCTAGTGTTACCGAATATAAAAAGGGAGAAGATCTATCTTTAGACATCCCGGAAGCGGGCAATATAATTTCGGAATATCTTAAAGATAAAACAAATAATTCCGGAAAACAAAAAGCAGGAGATGTGTAAGGAATTACGGCATTTTTGGTGTGATTCTGTAAAATATGTTTTACAGTTCGTACTTCCTGCTGAAAATGTATTGATTACTATTCCTCTTCGCCGTATTGCATCAAATAGGCTTTAATGAAATCGTCGATATCGCCATCCATAACCCCGGTAACATCGGATGTCTGGTAGTTGGTTCGATGGTCTTTCACGCGGCGATCGTCGAAAACGTAACTTCGTATTTGCGATCCCCATTCGATTTTCTTCTTGCCGGCCTCGATTTTTGCTTGTGCTGCACGACGTTTCTCGAGCTCTATTTCATAGAGTTGCGATCGCAATAAGCGGAGGGCATTTTCGCGATTTCCCATTTGAGAGCGGCTTTCGGTGTTTTCAATTACAATTTCCTGTTCTTCACCTGTATCCGGATCTTTGTACATATAATGCAGTCTCACACCGGTTTCCACCTTGTTTACGTTTTGTCCTCCCGCGCCGGATGAGCGAAAAGTATCCCAGCTCAGGTTTGCGGGATTTATTTCGATCTCGATGCTGTCGTCAACCAACGGAGTTACAAAAACCGAAGCAAACGAGGTCATGCGTTTGCCTTGGGCATTGTATGGCGATACACGTACAAGACGATGAACGCCGTTTTCGCTTTTCAGAAAACCATAAGCCATATCGCCTTCGATTTGTAAGGTTGCAGTTTTTATACCTGCATCATCTCCATCCTGCCAGTTGGTAATGGTGGTTTTGTACCCTTTATTTTCGCTCCAGCGCTGATACATGCGTAACAACATCGATGCCCAGTCTTGACTTTCTGTTCCACCCGCACCTGCATTCACTTTAAGCACTGCGCCAAGTTGATCTTCTTCGTTACGCAGCATATTTTTCAACTCAAGATCCTCAATTAGTTTGAGTGCTTTGTTGTAGTTCTCGTCCACCTCTTCTTCGGTGACGATGCCTTCTTTAACAAAATCGTATGCTAGTTGCAATTCTTCGACGGCTGATTTCACTTCATGATACGAATCGATCCATCTTTTTAATTCCTTAACGATTTTCATTTGTGCTTCAGCAGCTTTAGGATCGTTCCAGAAATCGGGCGATTGTGTTCTGAGTTCCTCTTCCTCTAGTTGGATAATTTTTGTATCGATGTCAAAGATACCCCCTCAGCGCTTGCTCGCGCTCCTGTATCTCTTTTAATTGCTCTGCTGTTATCATATTGTTTGGTTTTTATTTTTGAGAGTGCAAAATTACACATAACCTTTTCTTTTAACAAATCTGTTCGGAGTTTTTTATGCATTTTGTAATCGGATAATTGAAAAACCAATCGCAGTGTCGCACTTCGATTTTGATCGTAGTATTTTTTGTGCCTGATTTCATGAACAAAAATGCGTTCGAAATCCTTATAAGATAAATAAAATTCGTTTCATCATTTTAACCGTTTTTATTTTTTAACTTAAAAAAAACAATTGGGAGGAAAAGTTATGGGAAATAAAATTTACAAAACCATCGAAAGTACAATCAAGCATTGGTACCTACCTTTGATTGTAGGTATTTTATTAATTGTGTTAGGGATTTGGACCTTGACCACGCCGTTAGAATCGTATATCATGCTTTCTATTGTTTTTGCTGTGGGCTTTTTTCTTAGCGGGGTATTCGAAATGATTTTTGCTCTTACCAATAAACATAAATCATGGGGATGGTCGCTTGCACTGGGCATCTTGAGCATAATCATTGGCCTACTGCTGATCATGAATCCTGCGATTTCTATGGTGACTTTGCCCTTCTATGTAGGATTTATGTTGCTGTTTCATTCTATTTTGGGTATTAGTTCGGCTTATGAAATGAGACGCTACGGCATAATGGATTGGGGCTGGTTGATGCTGGTTGCCGTATTAGGCATGATCTTTTCGTTTATCATGTTATGGAATCCTATATTCGCAGGGTTAAATATTGTTGTGTGGACGGGTATCGCTTTTCTTGTGACAGGTGTTTATATGATTTATTTTTCTACAAGACTGAATAAGTTGAATAAGCTGTTGAAGAAGATGAAAAAAGAATTGGGGGAATGATTGATTTTTAAAATGGCTTTCTTGTTAAATTTTGGTGAGGTGCAGTAGTTAGGATTTTTCTTCGGGAGGAGGTACGGCGGTTTGTCGTGTTAAAACTGCGGCAAACTTGTCGTCGCTTTTTACTTTCTTTTCGTTGTGCGAGTGAGATGTTGTCTTTTCCTTTAGTGGCTCTGAAGGGCGGCTATGAATAATGATCGTCGCAGAATCTGTTGCTATTGCTTTAATCGATGCCCTTTTCTTTTGATTGTTTTTTTGTACCCGTGTAGGAGCGGATGCACGTTGTTTCGTTGTTTCTTTTAATACTCTTCCTCCTCTCAAATAACGAGAAGCATAATATGGCTCGGTTGATGAAGAGATGATAACGCCGTTGTTGATGGTGGCATGAATAAATTTGAAAGCCCCGTTTGACTTGATTTCGGTTACAATTCCTACATGGCCTACTTTTCCATTACGTCTTTGTCCTTCGAAGAAAACCAGATCTCCTATTTGCAATTCTTCTTTGCGCTGAATTGTAGGCACTTGACGATCCTGCTCTTCGGAACTAGCACCTAATTTGTATCCGAATTTTTTAAACACATAGGATGTGAATCCTGAACAGTCGAATGCATGAGGACCTTTTCCGCCGGCTTTATAAGGCCTGTGGAGGTATTGCATGCTGTAATTAACGACCTCGTTTTGCGCTGATGTTGCATATTCGCTATTCCACGTTGCTTGACGTTCGGTTCCGCATGAGAATAAAAGAAAAATAGCAAATAAAAGTGCAATATGTTTATGCTGAATATTTTTTAGGTTCGACAAAATACGCATGGAGTATTTTTTAAGCGATAAATACCTGACAAAAATAATAAAAGATAATCGATTCCTGTATGTGTCTTTTTGTTTTTTAACAATTAGGGGTGGTAATATTGACGGCTGGAAGAGCGATATCCCGTATCTTTGTGGAAATTTTTAAATTTAAAGATGTATTCTTATGCAAGAACTTAAAAACATTGTTTTCGATTTTGGTGGTGTGCTTATTGATTGGGATCCCCGCTATTTGTACAGAAAAGTATTCGAAACAGAAGAAGAGATGAATTTCTTTTTGGAAAATATTTGTAAATACGAATGGAATCTTCTTCAGGATGCGGGACGATCGCTGGCTGAAGCTACTCGAGAGCTTCAGGAACAACATCCCGAATATAAGGAAGAAATAGAGATGTATTATGGTCGTTGGGAAGAAATGCTGGGTGGCCTTTTTGAAGACAATGTGAAATTGATTAAACCATTGAAAGAGAAATACAAAGTATATGGATTAACCAATTGGTCTGCCGAGACGCTTCCTATAGCTCGACGCAAATACGATTTTTTTGAGTTGTTCGATGGCATTGTTGTTTCCGGGGAGGAGAAACTGGTTAAACCCGATCCACGCTTTTATCGAGTCTTGTTGAATCGGTATAACTTAAAAGCCAAGGAAACGCTTCTTATTGACGACAATGCAGAGAATATTCGGGCAGCAGAAAAGTTGGGGTTTCAAACTGTTCACGTAACACCCGAATTGAATCTGGAAGAAACATTAAGGAAAATGAAAGTGTTGTAGATAAATAAAATGGGTGGGGAGTTTTTGAGCAAATGGTGTCATTATAATACACTTTAACAATTCTCCTGCCATTAGCGATGTTTTTTCTTATTAACTTTGCATCGTTAAAAACAATGTGGAAAGATTTGAGCTGCTTGCAACCACAAAAAAAAATGCTAAAACGATTCTTCGCATTTTTTCCCTCGTTTGCTTCAGTTTTTATTTATTCCGTTGTTTTTGATAAAACTATTTTTATTTTAGAACAACGAAAAAATGAATTATTTATTTACTTCTGAATCGGTGTCTGAAGGACACCCCGATAAAGTATCCGACCAGATATCGGATGCTTTGCTTGATGAGTTTTTGGCGTATGATCCCGACTCTAAAGTAGCTTGCGAAACATTGGTAACTACCGGTCAGGTAGTGCTGGCAGGGGAAGTAAAATCGAAAGCTTATGTTGACTTGGCCGAGGTGGCACGTAGGACGATTGCTCAGATTGGTTATACAAAAAGCGAATATCGGTTCGAAGCGAATTCTTGCGGTGTTTTGTCGAGCATACATGAACAATCGGAAGATATCAATCGCGGAGTCGAAAAGAAAACCGATCCTATGGATCAGGGTGCAGGCGACCAAGGAATGATGTTTGGTTATGCTACCAACGAAACCGATAACTATATGCCGCTTCCGTTGGATTTGAGTCATGCTTTGTTGCGGGAGCTGGCCTATATTCGCAAGAATGAATCGGATTTGATGCCTTACCTGAGACCCGATGCCAAATCGCAGGTTACTATTGAATATGACGAGGACGGTACGCCTCTACGTATTGATACGATTGTGATCTCGACACAGCACGATGAATTTATTCTTCCCATCAACAAATCGTCGGAAGCCGCCGAAAAAGCCGATAAGGCTATGCAAGAAAAGATCAAGCACGATATAATGACGATTCTTGTGCCCCGTGTTCGCGAAAAATATAAATTTAGAAAAGACATTTATCGATTATTCGACAATAAAATCAGATATTTTGTAAATCCGACGGGAAAATTTGTTTTGGGAGGTCCACATGCCGATACCGGTCTTACCGGGCGTAAAATAATTGTGGACACCTACGGCGGAAAAGTGCCTCACGGAGGCGGTGCTTTTTCGGGAAAAGATCCTTCAAAAGTAGATCGTTCGGCTACCTATGAAGTGCGTCATATTGCTAAGAATCTGGTCGCAGCAGGTGTTTCGCCGGAAGTACTTATACAAATTTCTTATGCTATCGGCATTGCGGAACCAATGAGTATTTATGTAAATACTTATGGGAAAAGCAATGTTAAAATGTCGGATGCAGAAATAGCGAAAAAAATTAGTGAAATGTTCGATATGCGCCCGAAAGCAATAGAGGAGCGATTGAAACTTCGCAATCCCATTTATTTTGAGACAGCCTCTTACGGACATTTTGGTCGCGAACCTCAATTGGTAAAAAAGATTTTTTCATCGCGTTATATGTCCGAACCTGTTGAGTTGGAAGTAGAACTCTTTACTTGGGAAAAACTAGATTACGTAGATATGATAAGAGATGCATTTGGCTTATAGTTAATAGTGCTACGTGTTTGATATTGAAACCATTGTATTCCGGAAAAATTCGCTATAGGTATTTCATGATTTATTTTCTATCCTAAAAAAAGAGTTGTAAATTTGGGAAAAATAAGCATATAAGTGGTAATTGACACAATTTCCAATACCTTAACAGGTTCCGACTCGTTTTTGTTTCGGTTTTCGCCTTTTCAGGTTGTTCCAAACGATTCGTTGGGACTTTTTTTTAAACCGGAGGAGATGGCATCGTATATATCCGTTGATACGGGATATGCGGGTATTCCGAGAGTTTTTCCTCCACATGAAAGCAGCATCTTTTTTCTTTTTTTTGTGTTGTGCTTTTTTATGTTTTCCCTTTTTTACCGATCCGAAAGAAAAACACTTTTTGCTAATTTCAAAAACCTTTTGGGGTTTCGTAAGCGTGCAACATCTGTCTATAAAGAGCAGGTAACAGCCCGAGAAATATGGGCCGAAATGTTTTTGTTGTTTCAGACTCTCCTCATTTTTTCTATGGTTTATTTTGTTCTCTTTTGGGATCGGGGGATTGTTGATATGCTTCCGGGAAATAGGAATCTGCTTTTTCTGTGTGTTTTTTTGACATTGGGCGCTTTTGTTTTTTTACGTTATGTAATGTATTCTTTTTTAGGAATTATTTTTTTTCCACTTAAATTCAGGAATTGGTTGGGAAAATATTTACAGATCGTAGAGCTGATAGGTATTGTGAGTTTTTTTCCCGCTTTTTTTTATATTTTTCTACCCGAAATTGCTTCGTTCGCTTTCGTTTTGCTTCTCGCTATTTTTTTTATGAGCCGATTGGGCATCATGATTGCAGTTTTTGACATTTTTGTTAAAAACAAAATAGGTTTTTTCTATTTTATTGTGTATCTTTGCGGCATCGAAATTTTGCCTTATTTCTTGTTTTATTCGGGCCTAATTTCGTTAATTACTGTTGTAGGTAGCATTGCATTATGAGTGTACGGAGAGTTAAAAAAATACTTATTTCCCAGCCTGAACCTGCAGATAACAAGTCTCCTTATTATGAAATAGCGGAAAAATTTCAGGTAGAAGTACAATTTCGTCCTTTCATAAAAGTAGAACGTGTTTCTGTAAAAGAATTTAGGCAACAGCGTATTAATATTCTAGATTTTACGGCCATAATTTTTACGTCAAGAACGGCTGTAGATAATTTTTTTTCTCTGTGTGAAGAGCTGCGGATTACTGTACCAGACACCATGAAATATTTCTGCATCTCTGAGAGGGTGGCGTTATATTTGCAAAAATATATTGTCTACAGGAAAAGAAAAATATTTTTCAGTTCTACAGGAAAAATTGAAGGATTGAGTGCCTCCTTGGCAAAACATGCTAAAGAAAAATTTCTTTTGCCCGTTCCTGAAGAACATAATGGTGAAGTTACCCGATTTCTTGACGAGAAGAAAATCAATTACACAGAAAGTGTCATGTATCGCACAGTAAGTAATGATTATGAAGAGGGTGAGAAACTGGATTGCGATATGATCATTTTCTTTAGCCCATCCGGTGTGGCGTCGTTATTCAAAAATTTCCCCGATTTTGAACAAGGAGATATGGCCATCGGATGTTTTGGTAGTACAACAGCAAAAGCTGTGAGAGAAGCCGGATTGAGACTCGATTGCGAAGCTCCGCTTCCCGGTGTGCCTTCTATGGCAGCCGCGTTAGAGCTTTTTCTGAAAGAAAATCAGAAAAAGCATGCACAGGGAAAATGATAAGAGGGGTGGAGAAAACGCTTTGATTCACTAGAAAAATTGTTTCATAATTGTTGCGAAAGCATATCGATAAATTACAAAAACTATTATCTTTGTTGCGATAATTGCTTTCGTAGGAATGTTATTTATTGCTGATGGACAAAGGGCGGCGTTTTACTTTGAAAAAAGAGGAAAGAGTAAGGAGCATTAAACAAATTGATCATCTTTTTACCCACGGCCAATCCTTTGTTGCTTACCCTTTACGGGTAGTTTTTGTTGAACAACCGGGAATAACGCCGTCGCAGGTATCGATTTTTGTGAGTGTCCCCAAAAAAAAACTAAAATCGGCAGTAGATCGCAACCGAATAAAACGGTTGATACGCGAAGCATATCGATTAAATAAATATACTTTCGACAGGAGTTGTTTAAAAGAGAATCAAACGCTAGCGATTGCATTTGTTTATCTAAAAAATGAAATGTCGGATTATGAGACGATAGTGAAAAGTGTGCGTAAAGCATTGAAAGAGATAGAAAAACAATTGAAGGAGAGAGAAAAATGTTGAAATTGATAAAAAACATCTTGGTGAAGATTTTGTTGATACCGGTTTATTTTTATCGGCATGCCATTTCTCCTTTTATTCCTCCCAGTTGTCGTTACACACCCACCTGTTCTCAGTACACGATAGAAGCATTAAAGAAACATGGACCTTTCAAGGGTTCTTATCTATCTGCAAAACGTATTTTAAGCTGCAACCCGTGGGGTGGCTCGGGTTATGATCCTGTACCGGAGCCGGCTCCAAAAGCTAAAAAATCAGACAGGAAGCATAAGAACTTTAACTATGGAATTATACGACATACACACTCATCAGGTATTTTTAGAGGATAATGACGACCCCTATCACTCGTGTATCCTCGATGTTTATCCTTTAGAATTTGAAGTAACAAAAGAAACGTACAAGCGCCATGCTTTTTCGTGCGGAATCCATCCTTGGTATTCCGAAGATAGTGATAATCAGATGAAATATCTTATCGAGATAGCTCCCGATCCGCGAATTGTGGCAATTGGTGAGACGGGGCTCGATAAACTGAAGGGTCCTTCTTTTGAGGTACAGATACCTGTCTTTAAAAAACATATCGAACTGTCCGAAACTCTTCAGAAACCATTGATTATTCATTGCGTGAAAGCGTGGGAAGAATTGATAAAAATTCGGCGTGAAACAGATCCTTCTCAGCCATGGATTATTCATGGTTTCAGAGGAAAGCCCGAACTTGCCAAACGACTAATACGTGAAGGTTTCCTTTTCTCTGTCGGAGAAAAAATCAATATAGATTCGTTGCCGCTTATTCCCATAAATTCGTTGTTTTGTGAAACGGATGAAGACGATGTGGATATTCGTGATATCTATCAACAGGCGGCTCATGCGTTGAACATGAGATTGGAGGCTTTTGCCGATGAAATTGCTAAAAACGTGCGTCGTGTATTCCCTACTTTGCCTCCTCCAAAACCCTATCATCCGGATGAGGAGGAAGATTAAAATATGCTTTTATTATTTTACTTTCTCCCGAAATCGGCCGGGATTTCACCCCATTTATCGGTTTCCCATTTAATGATCGGATTAGGGTAGTCATTTTCGGTGAGCCATTTCTCTGCTCGTGAAATAAGTTCGAATAGGTACTTGTTTTCGTTTGTTGGCTTTAGTTTCGTATTGCATTTCTTCTTTTTCACCCATTTTATTGCATTGGTACTATCGGAGTAAACAGGAATTGCGTTGTTTTGTTGCTTTAGCAAAGCCAGAGCATGTACGATTCCAAGAAATTCTCCGATATTGTTTGTACCCCCTTCGAGAGGACCAAAATGAAAAATCTCTTCACCTGTTGCAACGCAAACTCCACGGTATTCCATTTTTCCGGGATTGCCGCTGCAAGCTGCATCCACTGCCACGCTTTCTTTGATAATTTGATTTACAGAAAAGGATATTTGTTCAGGTTCTCTCTTTTTGATATTAAAATATTTCCATGGATTGTCGGAAAATGCTTTTTCGGCCTCGACCATCGAATCGAAAGCTTTATATTGGGCATTTTCAAATCCCGATACTTGAGCTTCACATTCTTTCCATGAGGTATAGATACCCGGCTTTCTGCCCTGCCAAACTACATAAAACTTTTGTTTTGCCATTCTAGTTGTTCCGATAAAAAGGATTATTGGTTTTTTGTAACGTAAAGATAAATTATTTTTTCACTTTTTCATGGATTAATTGGGGGAAAAACACTGTATTCTCCTATTTTAAGTTAACTTTGTGTCCGGTTATTGTAGTAAAGAAATCAAATAATACATTAATCTGATAGAAATGAATAGAATACTTTCATTGTTTACAGCCTTGATGCTGACGTTATTGGTGAGCGCACAGGAAACAGCCACCGCTTACACGTTTACCGTGGTAAAAGAAAATCCCATTACATCAATTAAAAATCAGTTCAATACAGGCACATGTTGGAGCTTTTCGGGAGTCGGGTTTTTGGAATCTGAGCTGTTGAGAATGAATAAAGGAGAACACGATCTGTCGGAAATGTACATCGTTCGCAAAAATTATGAAGATAAAGCCGTTAAATATGCTCGTTTGCACGGGAATCTGAATTTCAGCCCCGGTGGCTCGTTCGCCGATGTGGTTGAAACCATTGATGATTACGGAATTCTTCCCGACTCGATATACAAAGGCCTTAACTATGGCACCGATTCGCATGATCATGGCGAAATGGATAAAGTGCTGAAGGGATACATGAAAAGTCTCGTCGAAAACAGTACCTTGACCACCGCGTGGTTTAACGGATTCAAGGGAATATTGGATGCATATCTTGGTGAGGTACCTCAGACATTTATTTATAAAGGTAAACAATATACACCGCAAAGTTTTGCTGCATTATTGGGGTTAAAAAGTGACGATTATGTCTCGCTTACTTCTTTTACCCATCATCCTTTTTATTCCAAGTTTCCGATTGAAGTCCCCGATAATTGGCGTTGGGCCGATTCTTACAACTTGCCGTTGGATGAAATGATAGCGGCGATTGATAACGCCATCATGAATGGCTATACGGTAGCTTGGGCTTCCGATGTCAGTGAGCCCGGATTTTCTCGTTTAGGTATTGCTATTGTTCCCGACGAAAATGCTCCGGAAAATGCCGGAAGCGATCAGGCCAAGTGGCTTGATCTTTCTCTGCGTGAAAAAAATAGTTTCGTGAGAGAGAAAATCGGAAGAGAAATTCTTAAAGAAAAAACAATTACGCAAGAGATGCGTCAGCAGGATTTCGACAATTTTAAAACTACCGACGATCATGGGATGCAGATTTATGGCATAGCCAATGATCAGAACGGGAATAAATATTACATGGTGAAAAATTCGTGGGGGATGACAGGTCCATACAACGGAATATGGTATGCTTCCGAAGCGTATGTTCGTTATAAAACCACTAGCATCGTAGTGCATAAAAAGGCACTGCCGCCAGCCATCGTGAAAAAAATAGGGCTGTAGTTTTTTAGAGAAATTTTTGCTATGGAAATATCGGAGCTTTACAACATATATAAACAGTATCCGGTGGTAACCACCGACTCGCGTAATTGCCCGAAGGATTCCATCTTTTTTGCCTTAAAAGGTGCTAATTTCAACGGGAACCGGTTTGCCGGAGAAGCGCTTGAGGCCGGTTGTGCTTATGTGGTGGTGGATGAGTGTGAAGGAATGCCGACCGACGCACGTATAATTGTGGTAGACAATGTATTAAAGACACTTCAAAAACTGGGCAATTATCACCGTCGAAAACTAAAAATCCCTATCATCGCTATCACCGGAACAAACGGCAAGACTACAACCAAAGAGCTGGTGGCGGCGATTCTTTCCAAGGAGTTTAACGTGGCTTTTACGCAAGGCAATTTCAATAATCATATCGGTGTGCCGTTAACTTTGCTTTCCATGACAGAAAATCACGAAATGGGCGTTGTGGAGATGGGGGCAAATCATCCCGGTGAGGTCATGCAGTTGTGCGATATTGCTGAGCCTAATTTCGGATTGATTACCAATATCGGGAAAGCCCATATCGAGGGATTTGGATCATTCGAGAACATTAGGAAGGCTAAGGGTGAACTCTATGATTTTATCCGCGAGCATGGAGGTAAAGTGTTTGTGAACAGCGATGACGATTTATTATGCGAAATGTCCGAAGGAATGGATCGCATACTTTATGGGAGAAACAATCCCGAACTTTTTGTTTCGGGAAAACTATATTCCTCTCATCCTTTTCTAGAATTCGATTGGAATTTTTTTGAGCATACTTATCACGTGAAAACGCGATTGGTGGGAGCATTTAACTTTGATAATGCATTGGCGGCGGTTGCTATCGGCAAATATTTCGGTATCAATGCTCAATATATCAGCGAAGCACTCGAAGAATATGTTCCCAGAAACAACCGTTCGCAGTTCGAGAGAACGCAAAAAAATGATCTGATCATCGATGCTTATAACGCCAATCCCACCAGCATGAGGGCAGCGTTGGATTTTTTCGTAAAAATCCCTTCAGCTTTGCCAAAGGCCGTGATTGTGGGCGAAATGAAAGAATTGGGAGATATCAGCAAGGAAGAGCATGCCGATCTGCTGAAATTTATTTCCGAGCAGTCGTTTGCTAAAGTGTATCTGGTAGGTGAAATTTTTAACGAATCGGATCCCCCTTTTTCGGTTTTCAATACAGTGGAAGAATTGATTGCCGAGCTGAAAGAACATCCTCTCGAAGGTTATTATGTCCTGCTCAAAGGATCGCATGCTGTCCATCTGGAAAAAGCAATTCCGTATTTATAGTATTTATATGTAACTCGCTAAAAGTGCTTATCATTGCCGTGACATGATAATTGGTAAATTAAGCCTGCGATTTAAAGCAGACTGTTTCACTCAAATTGTACGTTTAGTACCACTATTTCCGATTGGGTGCCGATGCGGTGTTGCGATCCGGCAAGTCCGAGTCCCGAAGTAACAAATACGTGAGTATTCCCTTTCTTTTTGTACCCGTGAGAAACCTCAAAAATAAGATCAGTAATTAAATTGCCGGGGAACGATTGGCCGCGGTGTGTATGTCCGTACAGGGCGATATCTGCACCGGAAGAGGCTTCTTCGTTCAAATCGATGGGATTGTGTTTGAGTACAATTATGGGGAGCGCTGTATCTACATGCTGTTCACGAAGAATCTGTTCTAACGGTTTACGATGAGGTGCTTTAAGATCTTCCCTCCCGATCACATAAAAAGCGCTGTCGATGAGTACGGCCGAATCGCGCAGCATGGTGATACCTGCCACATTGTTGAGCCAGGCAATTTTTTCTTCTGCTTCGTAGCGATACTCGTGATTCCCCGGGCATGAATAGACTCCCAACGGCGCATGCAATTGTCGCAATTCTTCCTCCATATGTTGCTGAAGAACAGGATTAATTCCTGCATCGATGATATCGCCTACAAAAAGAATGAGGTCGGGATGCTGAGCCATAATCAGATCGACGTATTTTTTTGCATATTTCTTGTCAATCAAGTATCCGAGATGCACATCACCTACCATGACAATACGCAGCGAGTCAATATTTCCTCCCTTTTTGTCTACGGTAATGTTTACTTGTTCCACGACGGGATGGTTGAAATTGTAATTTCCCCACCCGAGAATTGCTGATTCGAGTAGCAAAATAAAAATAAAGGTATGTGCTTTATGTTTCTTTTCTTTTTCGGGTTGATACCAATCAGGAGGTGCTTTCTTTTTTCGAATATAAAAAATCAAATCAGAAATCCATACGAATGGGATGGCGTAAACCAGAAAAAGCATCCAGGTGGTACCCATTGTACGAGTGAAATGCACAAAGGTGTAAGGAAGGTGGTTGCGAAAAATCAAACCGGTAATATAAAGGATAAATTCAATACCGAACACAGCAACAAATAGAATACGCCAGTTTTTGCAGTTGGCCAGCGTTTTCCATCCTTTCCAAAAAGCATAGATATTTAAAGTAAGATAGATGATTAATACATTGACAAATACTTTCATCTTTCAATTATCTCCATATTGAAAAACATCATTACTTCGAAAATGTTTTTGTAGTTTTTTGATTTTGTAGAGAAACGGTTCTTTTTCATAAAGAGAGAAAAAAACTCACCCACAACGGAACGGAAAAATCGATAATCATTCCATGAAAAAGGGCTACCATTACATACTCCGATCCCGAAAATTTTGTGATTATAGGCAAGGTGGTATCCATTGTGGTAGCTCCACCGGCACAAATCGGTGCCAATTTACCGAAATACTTCACCATCCAAGGAGCAAACACAAGCACAAAGAATTCGCGTATGATATTGGCCAGTAAAGCAACTGTTCCCAATTCGGCTCCGCGATATTCCGAAATAAGAATGCTCGACAGCGAATAGTATGCGAATCCTGATCCTACGCAAAGGCAATCGGTAAGCGAGCGGTGGGGCAGCAAAAAACTTGCCAATATAACGGCAGCAAATGTTCCAATGGTTGTGGCTGCGGGAACGAGCATGATTTTAAAACCGAGCGATTTTACCACCGAAAAGAGATGCTTGCTCGATCCGATCTGGATTCCTACGAAAAACAAAAGAAGGTACAATATTCCTTTTGCCATGTCGTCCGGAATGAACAATTCGGGTACCCATCCCACAAGGGCAAGCACAATGCCCAAGGCAAAGACAAGCAGATAAATCAGGGAATCCCTCATGACTCTTTATCTTTTTTTTGGAAGAATTTTCGGTATACCCAAGCTGCGCAGAGTACGCTTCCCAGTGTAGCAGCCGCGGCGATTACAAAAGCATCCAGCCCGATGAATCGAAAATTAGTGATCACTTGTTCATTTGTTCCGACAGATAAACCCAGGGAAAACAACAGCAACGCAATAAGGACCCCGATGATTTTTCCCGTGTATCGTGTAGCGGGAATATTTCGGGCAATATACCCTACTGCCATACCGGACACTATGGCCAGAAAAATAGTGAGCATGGTTTCAAAGCCTCTTTATAATTTGAATCAATTCGTCGCCAATTCCGATTTTATACCCTTGTGAAACGTAGACTACCCTGCCAAATGTGTCGGCTATAACCACAATAGGCAAATTGTTGGGCGATGCCAAATTCAGGTTCTTTACCAGTTGATTGGTAATGCTGTTGTCTTTATCGATACCGAAGGTAACGGTTGAAGGCAATTCCGTAAAATCGGCTTTATCGAACCGCCTCCATTGGTCTTCGTTCGGGAACAAAAGAATAATGCCCCTGTTCCAGCTTTCGAAATCGGTTTTCAGTCGCGCAAGATCCCGCAGAAAATGGTTCGAAGGTTCTTGACCGGCACCTAGAATTCCTACGATGAAATATCCTCGGCCGGTAGTGGCAAGGATCGATTGTGGGTTGGATTTATTTTCCGGCAAAAACAATGCTTCGGGATCCATTTCGCCGATAACCTGGATATCTTTATCGTCTCTGCGCAAAATCAAATCCACGGGTGTGGTTTTTCCTTCTTCAATGTTGAAGGTTGTAACGCGTGCAAGAACTTTTCCACTCGCCATGCGTGTTCCGGTGATAAGTATGTAGTAACCCTCTTCAATTTCCACAGGTTGTTGAAAGAAACTTTGCAAGCTGACGGTCGATTCTGCTCCTTCGGTGTTGCGGAAGTTCAGGCGATGCATGCTTCCTCCGGCAATTTTGGCAATGGTGAAATGGGTATCGTACAGCGGATTTTTCAATGTTTGCGAGGGAGTATAGTTGATCTGTAAAAAGCCTTTTGGTGCAGCAACCATTGCTTCGCCGGCATCAAAATTCACGTCGTGCCACCGGTTATTATGGTAATATTGAAGTTTTCCGGTAATTTCTTCCAGTCGTGCGGGAATATGTAAACTACGGCATACGGCAACGAAAAAAATATTTTTCGATCTTGAATCGGCCATGCCGAGTTTCATGACCCCTATCGGCGAAATGGGAATGTATTGGGGATTGAATTCGTCGGCAGTTTTTATCCGGTTTACCCATTCCACCAGCGATGCGGGGTCTGTGGCGGCTTTTTCTTTTATTTCCGTGGGAATATGTTGTTGCAGCCATCCCCGGTAGGGAGTGATCAATTCGTTATCGATACGGGGATTCAGTATATAACGATAAAAGATATCGGAATTTTCCGGAGTTACGTTATCGAGGTGATCTTTCAGCACCGAAGCAGGGGTGTCGCGAAGATCTTTTTCGGCAATCACCTCCAGAAGATTCAACGCTGTAGCCACATTGCCGTTTCTCGACGCATCGGCCAGGAAGGTTTGAATTTCGCGCCAATTGCCGCGGCTTTTTGTCAGGAATTTTGCCGTCAAGGCGGTGTCGGCATCAATTTGTTTAGCAAAAGCTACGGCATCGTCATGCGAAATAAAGGTAGCAATATAGGCATTGCGGATGGAGTCTTCGCGAGCAAGGCGTTTGTTGTTAGCTTCAATTGCTTCTTGCGAAACCTTGTTTTCCGGTTTTACCTCCGGCGGGGGAACAATATCGAGCTCTTTCACAAATTCGTCTCCTTCCTTGAATTGCAAAGCAATTGTGTAAAGGTTTTGTTTCCCTGCCGATACGATTTCTAACGCCATTTGCCCGTCTTTAGATGCCCAAACCGAAAAATCGCCCAAACCGGTAGAAATGGATGCCTCGCCGTTTTCATCGGTTTGCGTAGAGAGAACAGGATAAAATTCGGCGTAATTGTAAATGCCGAATTCCACGTGTGCATCGGCAACCGGCGTTCCTGCGGAATCCACCACCCGGATAGTAGTTTTGGCAGTATCCACATAGTTTGAAGTGACATTTATTTCGGCAAACGAGTGGGTTTGCTGCATGATATCTTCGGGTCCCGTGTATCGGCCGAATACTTTGGTATGCAAAAGAAGAGCACGTTTTACCGGAGCGTCAAACCATCCCATATCGAGAACAGGTGCAGGTTCGCATGCTCCCAGATAATACCATTTGCCGTCGGCCCACGCTTCTACCCAGGCATGATTATCATCAGTATGTGCCCATCGGGGAGTGTAAACCTGTCGGGCAGGAATTCCCACAGCGCGGAGTGCGGCCACCGTAAACGTAGATTCTTCACCGCAACGGCCGTATGCCGTGCGTACTGTTGCCAAAGGCGAACTTGTACGCGCATCGGTAGGCCGGTAAGTCACTTTTTCGTGACACCAGTGATTTACTTCGAGAATAGCATCATACATGGAAAGATTGCAGACTCGCTCTTTCAATTCCTTGTAAAAGGCCGTACGCGACGAGTCCATGTTTTCGTTGTTCACCCGGATGGGCAGTACGAAATGACGAAACACTTCCTCCGGAATGCTTTTCCCCCAAGGCATCTCTTCTTGCACTTTAAACGATTGCCGAATATTATCGAGATAAAATTCCGGAGAATAGTCGGCGATGTCGCTCAAAGGCATGTACGCATAGAAAAATTTCAATGCTTCCTGTTCGCGAAGCGAATACTTTTTGTCGGAGAAATCGGGAAAAATGTCGGCGTTTTCGATGCTCTTCATTTTTTTGGAAAGGTCTTTTTCGACCCTTTGCCGATAGTCGGGGTCCGAAATAAAATGCGATTGTTTTTTGTTGCAACCCACCAGTATGGTAAGAAGAATAGCAATGGGCAATGCAAGTTTATTTTTTGTCATAAAGATGTACGTTTTTGCTAGTTTTTAAAGCACAAAATTACATGATAATTTTCAATTTATTATACAGACAATGAAAACAGTATTTTATTCAACGCTTTATAATCCATGATTCCATGTAAAAAATCATCAAAACGGCCATACCAATACTAAGATTCTGTAATAATCTTACATTTCAATCGGTTTAAAAATTATCACTTTTGTAATTTTGATTACTTTTGGTGTCGATTTAACGAATGGATAAGACCACTAGATATTATTTTTATGAAACGATTGCTTTTTTTTCTGTTGAGTTGCTTCACAGCAGTTACCTTGTTTGCCCAGACTTCAATATCCTCTTCCGGTGCGGCGAAAGAACAATTTACGGTGAAAGGACAATTGGCCGGTCCTGCCGAAAACGATCCGCTCCCTTATGCTACGATATCCGTAGCAAAGGAAGGAGCTACCGATAAAGCCATAAAAAAATTGGCTGCCGACGAAAAGGGCAATTTTTCGGTTTCTCTTCCGGCGGGGAAATACGTGTTTACTTTTCAGTTTATAGGGATGAATCCGTTGAAAAGAAATGTAGAGGTTTCCGCTCGCTCGCAAACCGATTTAGGTAAGATCGTTCTTTCGGAAAGCTCTACTCAACTCGAAGAGGTTAGTGTTGTTGCTCAACGTCCTTTGGTGAAGGTAGAGATCGATAAACTTACATACAGCGCCAAAGATGACCCCGAGGCATCGACATCGAGTGTGCTCGACTTGTTGCGAAAAGTACCGATGGTAACGGTCGACGGTGAAGATAATATTCAGTTAAAAGGTTCATCCAATTTTAAGATTTATCTGAACGGTAAGCCATCGAACATGATAACGAATAATCCTTCGCAGGTACTCAAGAGCATGCCTGCAAACAGTATAAAAGACATTGAAGTGATTACCGATCCGGGTGCAAAATACGATGCGGAAGGAGTAGGGGGGATTATCAATATTATTACCGACAAGCGGGTAGACGACGGGTATTCCGGTTCGGTAGGAGCCAATGGCGATACTTATGGCGGATACGGTGGCAATACCTATTTGGCCTTAAAGTACGGGAAATTCGGATTCACCGGCAATGCCAGTTATTACCATCACGACAGTCCGGAAACAGAATCGTCTTACATGCGGGAAGATTTTATACCGGGTGCGGAAAATATGCTCACGCAGGACGGCACCAATAAAGGTAATGGTGGCGGCTTGTTTTTCAGTAGTGCATTGAGTTACGAACCCGATACGCTGAATTTGTTCAATTTGTCGGTATCGCGTTTCGGGGGAGATTTCTCTTCCAGGAGTTTGCAAAATGCGTTGTCGAAGGGGATACAGAATTACAGTTATCTTGCCCATTCTTTTTTCGAACAGGAATATGGAGGCACCGAATTGTCGGCCGATTATCAGCATAATTTTAAAAAGAAGGGGGAGATGTTGACGCTTTCGTATCGTTTTCAACAAAACCCGAACGACGGCGAATACGAAAGTCGTTTTACGGATGTGACAGGGGATTCTTATTCTGAAGGCTACCGCCGTAAGAGCATAAACGATGCCGGAGGAAAGGAGCATACCGGACAAATCGATTATGTGAATCCACTTACGAATAAACATAACGTTGAAGCAGGGTTGAAATATATTTTCAGACAAAATACGAGTGAGAGCGACAATACGTATTTTGATGTAACGGACAATACTTGGAAAGTGGATTTATCGCATAAGAATGATCTCGACCATGATCAGAATATTGTTTCGGGGTATGCCGGTTACAGCTTTAAAACCGGGAAAATTGGCGTAAAAGCGGGTTTGCGCGGAGAATATACCGATCAAGATATTCATTTCATGAGTGCAAACGATACTACCATCCAAACCCACTTTTTCGATCTGGTGCCGTCGTTCACCTTTTCCTATCAGCTCGGGATGACCCAAACCCTCAGAGTGGGGTATAACATGCGTATCTCGCGCCCGGGTATCTGGTACCTCAATCCTTATGTTAACGACCTCAATCCGACGAATATTAGTTACGGAAATCCCAAACTGGACGCGGAACAAAGTCATAATTTCAATATCAATTTTGGCTCCTTTTCTCAAAAAGTGAACCTCAATGCGTCGCTCAACTATTCTTTTACTAAAAATGCTATTGCATCCTATAGTTTCGTAGAAGACGGTGTAACGCGTAATACGTATGATAATATAGGGAAAAATCAGCATATCGGCCTGAACCTGTATGCCAGTTGGACGCCGTTACAGAAAATTCGTTTGTATACCAATGCCAATGTCAGCTACACCGATATTCGGAGTAACAATGGCAATCAATTAAAAAATCACGGTTTTTCGGGGCAGGGATTTGGTGGATTGATGTTGACTTTACCACAGGATTTCCGCTTGGGATTCAATGGAGGCATTTTTAGTGGAAGAGTTCAATTGCAAACCTCACAATCAACAATGTATTTTTACTCGTTCAATGTAATGAAGAGTTTCCTCAATAAAAAGCTCGATGTCAATCTTTCTGCGAGCAATCCTTTTGCCGAGTTTGTTGAATTTAGTTCAACAACCAAAGGAGAAGGTTTTATGCAGAAAAGTACGTTTATGCAACCCATGCGTTCGCTTCGTTTGAGCGTAACGTATCGCTTTGGCGATTTGAAAACTTCCATCAAGAAAGTGCAACGTACCATTAGCAACGATGATTTGAAAGCCGGCGAAAGTGGCTCTCAGCCTGCAACAGGAGGTAGTACAGGAACAACCGGCAGCGGAAATTGATGCCTGTACTTTTTTCTTGCAAAAATTACGGTAAAAATGCGTATTTTTGTGAGAAAATTACTCCAAAGGCATCACAACATGCGGATAGATATCATTACGGTTTTGCCCGAAATTATCGATGGAGCATTGAATTGTTCCATCTTAAAACGTGCTCAGGATAAAGGATTGGTTGAAATAGTCGTACATAATCTTCGCGACTATTCCACCGATAAGCATCGTCGCGTGGACGATTATCCCTTTGGAGGCGAGGCCGGGATGGTTTTGCAGATTGAACCGATCGACCGAGCCATTTCGCAGCTGAAGTCGCAGCGTCACTACGATGAAGTGATTTATACCTCTCCCGATGGCGAACCGTTTACACAGCGGATAGCCAACGAATTGTCGTTGATGCAGAACATCATTATCCTTTGCGGTCATTACAAAGGTGTCGATTATCGGGTGCGCGAGCATTTGATAACGCGGGAAATATCCATCGGCGATTTTGTTCTCACCGGTGGCGAATTGGTAGCGGCCATGATTACCGATGCCGTTGTGCGGGTTATACCGGGTGTGCTTGGCGATGAACAATCGGCCTTGTCCGATTCGTTTCAAGATCATCTACTTGCTCCGCCGGTTTATACTCGTCCGGCAGAATATAAAGGATGGAAAGTACCCGACATACTTCTTTCGGGTCATGAAAGGAAAATTGTCGAATGGCGCATGGAACAGGCTGTGGAGCGTACAAAGCGGTTGCGCCCCGATCTGTTGGAAAAGGGGAACAATGCCGAAAATAAAAAATAGGGTGTGCAAAAAATCTAAATTCATCCTATTTCTCGACAAACTTCTGTATTTTTGCATTTCATTAAATAAATATACAAGATGAAGAGAGATTCGTTGGTTTTCGAGATTATCGAAAAAGAAAAACAGCGTCAGTTGAGAGGTATTGAACTGATTGCCTCCGAAAATTTTGTAAGCGACCAGGTGATGGAAGCGATGGGGTCGGTGATGACCAATAAATATGCCGAAGGTTATCCCGGCAAAAGATATTACGGCGGTTGTGAATTTGTGGATATGACGGAGCAGCTTGCCATTGACCGATTGAAAAAATTATTTGATGCCGAGTGGGTAAACGTTCAGCCCCATTCGGGAGCTCAAGCCAATATGGCCGTATTTCTGGCCTGTCTGAACCCGGGCGATAAATTTCTTGGGTTGAGCTTGTCTCATGGCGGACACCTTTCGCACGGATCGCCGGTAAATTTTTCCGGCATGCTTTTTCAACCGTTGGAGTATACGGTGCGTCGTGAGGATCAGCTGATTGATTACGATGAGTTGGAAGCTGTTGCCCGCAAAGAACGTCCCAAATTGATCATCGGCGGGGCATCGGCTTATTCGCGTGAATGGGATTATGCCCGTATCCGGAAGGTTGCCGATGAAATTGGAGCTATTTTTATGGTGGATATGGCTCATCCTGCCGGGCTTATTGCTGCCGGCTTGCTCGAAAATCCGCTCAAGTATGCACACATCGTCACTTCCACCACACATAAAACGCTTCGTGGTCCTCGTGGCGGTGTGATTTTGATGGGAAAAGATTTTGAAAATCCCTGGGGAATCACCACACCCAGAGGAGAGGTGAAAATGATGTCGGCTCTTTTGGATTCTGCTGTTTTTCCCGGCACGCAGGGCGGTCCGTTGGAACATGTCATTGCTGCCAAGGCAGTGGCCTTTGGTGAAGCGTTGGACGATTCCTTTAAGGATTATCAGTTGCAGGTGAAAAAGAATGCGGCAGCTATGGCGCAAGCCTTCATGGATAAGGGATATAATGTTGTTTCAGGGGGGACCGATAATCACTCTTTGTTGATCGATTTGCGTACAAAGTTCCCCAATCTTACCGGAAGGGTTGCCGAAGATGCACTGGTTGCAGCCGACATTACCGCCAATAAGAATATGGTGCCGTACGACGACCGCAGTCCTTTTCAGACTTCGGGGTTACGTTTTGGCACTCCGGCAATCACCACCCGTGGGATGAAAGAACCGCTGATGATCGAGATTGTTGAAATGATCGATACGGTATTGTCTGATGTAGAGAACGACAAAGCCATTGCTGCTGTTCGCAATAAAGTAAACGATATGATGAGAAAATATCCGCTTTTTGCGTGGTAATGCAATCTGCATATTTTGTTTTTTAAGAGGAATCGATGAGGAATCCGTTTTTATGGATTCCTCATTGTTTTTGAATATATTTGTTATTTCAATCATTGATTTTTTATCTTCATCCGAATGTCGACGATTCTGCAAACCGATGTGAAATTTGTTCCCGGTGTTGGTCCCAAACGCGCCGCACTGCTGAACAAGGAGATCGATGTGTATACCATAGGCGATCTGCTGCGATGGTATCCCTATCGTTACATCGACCGCAGTCGGTTGTACTATATTCACGAGATTGACGGATCGATGCCCTATATTCAGCTCAAAGGTCGCATAACGGCGTTCGAGACGTTCGGCGAAGGAAGAAAAAGACGATTGGTTGCTCATTTTACCGATGGAACGGGATTTGTCGATTTGGTGTGGTTTCAGGGAATCCGATACATCGAAAACAGATATAAGCTCAATACCGAATATATTGTTTTCGGCCGGCCTACGCTTTTCAATAATCGGTGGAACATAGCTCATCCCGAGATCAATCCGTATATGAACGAGGCGGATCGCCCCGACGGACTGGTGGCTATGTATAATACTACCGAGAAAATGAAATCGCATTATCTTAACTCGAAGGCGATGCAGAAGATTATCAAAAACGCTTTCGAGATGATTCAGGAAAGGTTGCCCGAGTCGCTTTCGCCCGATGTAGTGCAAGCTGCACGCGTCATACCTTTTCATGATGCCATTGAAAACATTCATTTTCCAAAGAATCCCCTTTTGTTGCGCGATGCGGAGTATCGGCTGAAGTTTGAGGAATTGTTTTATATTCAATTGAGTATCGTTCGGTATGCGGCCGACCGAAAATCCAAATTAAACGGATTCGTCTTTAAACGCGTAGGCAAGAACCTGAATACTTTTTACAAAAAATACCTGCCCTTTGAGCTGACAAACGCCCAGAAAAGGGTCATCAAGGAAATCCGTCGGGATATGGGTTCCGGAAAACAGATGAACCGCCTTTTGCAGGGAGATGTAGGGAGCGGAAAGACCCTGGTTGCGCTCATGAGTATGTTGATTGCGATCGATAACGGTTTTCAGACCTGCCTGATGGCGCCGACTGAGATTCTTGCGTCTCAACATTTTGCCACGTTCAGCGAATTGCTGTCGGATATGGATGTAAACGTGGCGCTGCTTACAGGCTCGACAAGGAAAAAAGAGCGTGAATCGATTTTGGAGGAGCTGCAATCGGGCAAAATCGATATTCTCATCGGGACTCATGCGTTGATTGAGGATGTGGTGCAGTTTCGGAATCTCGGTTTTGTGGTGATTGACGAGCAACATCGCTTTGGTGTGGTGCAACGTGCCAAGTTGTGGAAGAAGAACGATCATCCGCCCCATGTACTTGTAATGACGGCTACACCCATTCCGCGCACCCTTGCCATGACGGTTTACGGCGATCTCGACGTGTCGGTGATCGATGAATTGCCGCCGGGTCGCAAACCCGTCAAAACGATTCATCGCTACGATACGAAACGCGGAGCGTTGCATGCTTTCCTTCGCGATCAGATTCATGCCGGTCGGCAGGTATATGTAGTTTTTCCGTTGATCGAAGAAAACGAGAACCTCGATTTGCGCAGCCTGGAAGAGGGTTACCTGCACATCAAAGAGTCGTTCCCCGAATTTACCGTTGGCAAGATGCACGGACGCATGAAACCTGCCGAAAAAGACGAGGTGATGCGCCGGTTTTTGGCAAACGAGGTGCAGATACTCGTATCTACAACGGTGATCGAGGTTGGCGTGAATGTTCCCAATGCTTCGGTCATGGTGATCGAAAGTGCCCAGCGTTTCGGGCTGGCACAATTGCATCAGTTGCGCGGAAGGGTAGGGCGAGGTGCCGACCAATCGTATTGCGTTCTGATTACACCTTATGAATTGTCGGCCGATACGCGCAAGCGCATCGAGATTATGACGGAAACCAACGATGGGTTCTTGATTGCCGAGGCCGATCTGAAGCTTCGCGGTCCCGGCGATTTGGAGGGTACACAGCAGAGCGGCATTCCTTTTAACCTTAAAATTTCGGATATCGTGCGCGATAACGATATTCTGTTTCGTGCGCGCGAAATTGCCGAGGGAATCATTGCGAAAGATCCCAATTTGGAACAACCCGAACATTTGGTATTGAGACAACAGCTGAACCGGTTGTCGGGCAATCGGTACGACTGGGGCAGAATCAGCTAACCTCCCCCTCTCCTTGCTCCTTTTATTTGTTCAAGAGCTGTTTGTTTGCCCATTTAATGTATTGCTCCCAGTCGAAATCGGTCACATCGTGTTCACCGCTTCGGATGTGGTATGCCACCGTATTGTGAATAGGTTGGTTGACAGGCGGCATTTCTTGTGAGGAGATTCCTTTTTTTCCAAAAAGTTCGTAAACCGGCGTAGCAAAATAAGCAGCTAAAAATTCTCCCCGCGGGTCGGCCCAGAGATCCTTTTCGGCACTTGCTACGTAAACAGGGCGTGGCGCTATAAGGGCAATTAGTTCGTGTTGATCCACGGGAAGTGCATCTTCGTTATCGTTGTATTTGTTGAAATTTTTGCAAAACCAATGCGGAAAAGCCGTGTTGATGCGTGCTATTGTTTCTCCAAACCGTCTTTTCGAAAGCGCTGCCCCACCACATCCCGAATTATTGGAAATGACGGCAGAAAAACGTTCATCTTGTGCTCCTGCCCAAAGTGCGGTTTTACCCAACCGCGAATGTCCAAAAACAATAACCTTTGATGCATCCACATCTTTATCTTGTTCAAAATAATCCATTGCACGACTCAATCCCCATGCCCAGGCGGAGATAGCGCCCCATTCGTCGGCAGCAGGGATTTGTTGATCTTCAACATAGCAAAAAGGATGTATTCCGTCTGAAAAATCGTCTCTGTCAGGGTCAACCTCACAATAAAAAATTGTAGCCAACCCATAACCGGCATGAATAATTTTTTCAACCGGCCACCGATTGGCGCGAACCCCGCGTGATGCTTCCGTCAATTGATGATTGACGATTCCCAACGATTCGTTGTTTCGTGTCCATGCAGGGGAAATCAGAACATTCGGATCGTTGGTAATTGTATGATTGCCGTAAAAATTATATCCTAAGAATAAGGGGGCTTTTTCTATTTCCTTGGGTAAATACATTAAGATAGTGAAGCGAAGTGCATGATTGTCTTTTTTGAAAATAAGATCAACCTGTTTGCGGCAGGCTTTGCCATCGAGTGCATGGTCGCTTTGTTCTACTACTTCCCATTGGTGAACAGGAATTTTGCACGGCACTTTTCCATACACGTTTTCGGAAAAAAACGCAAGCAATTCGGGTCTGCGTTCCTTGATCCATTTGCCGGGGGTTTTTATTTTTTTGCCTGCGAATGTTGTTAAAGGATCAGGCAATTCGAATTTCGGAACTTTGTTTTCATCATAGTTGGGCTCCGATTGAGGGACAATTTGCCCAAAAATTACGAGGAAAGTCGACAACAATACCAATGTGAGAATAATAAATCGTGTCGTCATAATGAAAAGGATGAATGATTTTGCTTTCTGAATCCGAAAAGTACTATTTTCGGGGAGATTTTCAAAGTTTTGTAACCGAATAATTGGGAAATATCATTCGCAATGTTGTACTTCTATTTTAAACTTACGTGAATTCGGTCAACGAGTTAAACCGGGGTTTTGGTGTTTATTGAAATATTCCCGAGAGGGGTTAAAATAATTTTGGTGTGCACAAAAGGTTTATTATTCCTTTATCGGATTTTTCGGCAGAAACGAAGCAAAATTTCATCTTTTATCGGAAAACAGGGGCAGCGTGCACGAAAATTGTATCGTGTTTCGGAAAACGTGTGTTAATAATAACTAACTAAATTCTTCCGTCGGAAAATCCGACGGGGGCTAAAAAAAATAATATCCTATCTCTGAAATTCCGATGGTTGTAATTTGCGTTTTTTAACTCGGGAATAGCTTTATTTCACTAGTAAATCGGTTTCCTTTGTTAAGGGATGTTATTAGGATGGGGGTAAATCAAAATTTTTATATTCGTCGGAAAATCCGACGGGGGATAAAAAAAATTTCATTGTCGTCGGAAAACCATAAAATACGTTGTTCAGTAATGAAAAATTTTTTTGTCTTTTGACGGACAGGAAGGATCAATTCATTGGAAAAAGAAGAGGAAATCCGATCTTTTCATTCACGAAAAAATACGAAAATCCTCTACTTCAATTTCAAAAGCCATGCGTGAGTTTACTCCGAAAAATCTATTTCATGATTTTATGATTTCTAAAATAGAATTTTAAAAGGCACTCATGTTTTATAGTCGGATTTTTAAGAAATAAAAATCGATTTATGCGGCTTTAGTGTGTTGTATAACTCACGCCGGCAGTGAACCAAAAACCGGGTTGGGGTACATTGCCCAAATCGATGTATGAGGTATCGAATATGTTGTTGGCATTGGCGAAGAAACGGAAATGTTTCATCGTGTAATCTACTTTGATATCCAACACCGAAAAGGGTTTGTATGTGACTTTTTCTGCAGGTTTTTGATCTACATATTGTACGTACGATCCTACACGGTCTTGCCAGCGGAAATTCCAACTCACGGAAAGGTTTTTTACGATTTCGTGATAAAGGGTTGCCGTGAATTTATGTCGTAAATGGTTAAGGGTGTAGTTCGATATCAGTTCATCTTCCACCAGATTCTGATGCAAATAGGTATAGCCTAATCGGAATTTTTTGAATGGTTGATGATTGCCAAACCACTCCCGCAAATTGAGCGAAAGATTGGTTTCGATGCCCTTTTTATTGATTCGGGAATGATTTCTCGATTCCCACAGGGCGTCGGGATCGGGTTTTACCCAGTCGATCAGGCTGTCGCCCCGCATGTAGAATGCCGATGCTTCCGCATTTACGATGCGGTTTCTGTATTTGATGCCGGTTTCCCATGCTTGTGAGCGTTCGGCTTCCAGATCGGTATTGCCGGTGTGGGTTGCGGTGGTATAATACAGTTCAGTGAACGTGGGCATGCGTGTTGCCTTGTTCCACGAAGCATAGATGCTTACAGAATTGCTTGGTCGAAACGATGCGTTGACGGCCGGATAGAAGGTAAATTTATCGACAATGGCCGTATTGTGATTCAGCAATCCACCGAGCGATAAGGTAAATTTGTTGGTTACGAAACTGTGTTCGGCAAAATAACTGATGTTGGTACGGCTATCGGATTTGGTGTATTTTCCGATGGGTTCATTCATGGGCTTTCCCAACACATTACTGAGGATACTTTCGTTGCGGAACTCGCCGCCGAAACTTGTAATGCCCCATGCCGAGGCATATTGCATAGTAAGATTGGCACCGAAAACATCGCTTCGGTGATAGTTGTGACCGGTGTACCAGTCGGGGATGCCGGGTGTTCCATCGCGAAAGAGTTGGAAACAGTCGTAATGCCTGTTCCAGTAAAGTACGGGAACAACTTTCAGTTGTCCGTTGGTTTCCCCTTTTATCGATGCGAAAATGGTTTCCGTGTCGTCGAACTGATTGGGATAAGCTGCTGTGTAAAATGTATTGGCTCCGTAATCTTTGTCGTTGTATCCCAATTGGAGATCGAGCGTGTTGTTTTTTATGTTGAACCGGCTTTGCCATAACACGTTTAGTAGCTGATAATCGCTGTTGGCAATGTATCCGTCGGAGCGATCATACCCTGCGGATAATTGGTGTACGGCCGAGGAGGTTTTCAATGCGCCGCGTGCTTCGACACCAAAAAGCCCGTACATACCTCCTTCTGTTTTGGCATACGCGTTTGAAAGCGTGTCTTTTTTGGTGATAATGTTGATTCCCCCTGCGAAAGCCCCGGCACCATAGGCCAACGATGCAGGTCCTTGGATGATTTCGATGCGTTCGATGTCTGAAAGATTGAGGGGGATGTCGAAACTGTAGTGTCCGGTTTGAGGATTGGTAAGGTTAATTCCGTTGAGAAGAATGGCGGTTTGATCGAATGATCCGCCGCGAAGTGAAATGTCCGCCTGTACGCCGTGCGGTCCGCGTTGCAGGACATCAACTCCTGCCACATAATTTAGAAGATCTTCCGTACTTCGGACGGGCGCAGCCTCAATGTCTTGTTGTGTAATGATGGTGACCTGCTTGGCTGCTTGACTCAATGGCAGGTCGGTCTTTGAAGCGGTGACCACCACCTCGTCCAGTTCTTGCAACAGCACGCTGTCGGTAGAGGTTTCGATACGGGTTCGTTCAACAGGGTTTACCGAAGCCGAATGGGCATTCATTAATGCACATCCCGAAAGTACCCCGATGCTCACTACTTTGTGCAGGCTGTTAAAAACGCTGTACGATTTTCGGGCAAATCGCTTAAAACGAAATGCCTTTAACGAAGTTGATTTTGATTGTTTTTGTTTGTTCATAATGATATAATTTAGAAAATACGGGGCAAAAATACACTTAAAAATTGAATTGCGGGGTATCAATTGATGATTTTTTTTTGCCTGAATGGCGAATAAAAAGGATTTGTCTTTTTATTTGTTTTCGAAAATGGAGAAATGAACCCGACCGTATTTTCGTTCTTCTTTGAAAAAAGGCAAATGCGAGAAATGGTGTTTATCAGAGTGTTCCATGATAAAAATGCCTTCGGGTTTGAGCAGATTATTTTCGATAATAAGGGTAGGAATGGTATCGACTGTGGGCAAATCATAAGGGGGATCGGCAAAAATGAGATCGAATTTCTCTTTACATGATGCAACGAATTTAAAAACATCGGCGTGGATAGGGAACAATTCGATGGCACCCAGTGTTTTTTTTGTTTTGACAATAAAATTGTAATAATTTCGGCTCATCTCTACACTCACTACCCGTGGGCATCCGCGCGATACCATTTCCAGCGCAATGCTTCCGGTTCCCGAAAAAAGGTCGAGTGCCGTGGTTTCTTCCCATTCCAGGAGATTGTTTATAACATCAAAAAGCCCTTCTTTCGCAAAATCGGTAGTGGGTCTTGCTTTTAGAGCAGGAGATACATGGATTCGCCGTGATTTGTATTTTCCGCTGATTATTCGCATAATTGGATCTTTATATCAAGAGGTACAGGTGAGATTTTTTCTTCTGAAACCATTAATTCAGGAGAGAATGAAAGAATTTCTACCCTTTTGATGAGTTTTTTGAGCGCATCAATGGTTTCTTTTTGAGAATCGGTATTACCGGTTACGTATAAAAAGTCGGTTGACTGATCCATTGGAAGTTTTTCCCATATGCCAACAATAAAATATAAGGCATTCAATTTTTCGCTAATGGGGAAAGTGTTTGCCGAAAGCAGTTTATTTTGCCTGAAGCAACAGATATCCATCAATTCTTCATGAAAATTAACGTAGCATCTTTTTTCTTTCGTTTCATGATTGTGTCCGCAGAAATAAGAGAGTAGCTGCGATATGTGATGCGTAAAAACCGGATTCCACAGGCTGCGGAGCAGAAAAGAATGCAACTCGTCGTCCATTGCAAAGAGAACGTAAAAATCGTTTTCTGCAACCTTATTGGTTAAAATGGTCTCGTTTTTAGTTGCGATATTAAAATTGAAAATCTCTTTCGTTTTCTTTTCTTCATAAAATGTTTCGGGTACAAGTGTATATTCTTTCGAAACCACCATAACTTGGGTGGTTTTAAATGTTTGAGTAAAGAAATCGAAATCAAAAATCAGTCTTTTGATGTTTTCAATGTAGCTCAATTTATTGTTGAACAATGTGGTTTTATAATAAAAAACATTGTTATCCGTTGGGCAATGGATAGAGAAAGAAAATCCATCCGGAATGAGCCGGATGGATAATGTATATTTCTCTGTTTGAGCTAAATCTATATTTTCAGGCAAAAACATATTGTATTATAGGAGGGCAATTTATTCCCAGTTGCCCGCATTGTTATTGGCAATGGTAAGGGACCCGACTTTCAACCCCGGATAATTATCTTGTCCCGGTCTGTTGAGCGCATCTTCAATTTTTTGACTCAATAGTCTTTTGTCGAGATCACCCAAAAAGACAGTATAAGGTGCTTTTGCTTCAAAAACTTGTACCGGTATACCCGAAGCCGTTTCAATGGTTCCTGTTCTAAGCTCAAATTTCGCGCCATTGCCGTAAGGGACGTAGGGTAACGAATCCGGATTAAAATCGGAACGGTTAGGGAAAAGAACCTCTAATGCCGGCAAATAAATGGTATCTCTTACCAATTGCGGGCGACTTTTTTCTTCATCCCATAGACCTGCAGCTTTTATCGCTTTTTCGTTTCCCGAGCGGATAATCTTCATTGCTTTTTCTTCCGTCATACCGCTTTCCAGCTGTTCTTCCGTGAGGTCGCCTTCACTTCTCACCGTTTTAATTTTACCGTTTTTGATGAAATCGACCAACGTGTCGAAACTGGCAGTGTATTGGCCATATTGTTCGCGATAGGCGACTTGTGCCGTACGGATGTCGATCAACCGCTGGATAACGGCTTTTTCTCGTTTTTGGACTTCCTTTTGAAACTCAATAGGTGCTTGTATACTTCTCCAGCAAAGGAACCCTAAGAGAACAATTGCAACAACCAAGGTCGCTTTTACTACAACTTTCATGGACTTTTCCTTTTTTATTTGTATTATTGAATGTTGATTTTCTAATTTCTGACTACAAATTTAGAAAAAGAATAGTAATTGTACTACTTTTACATAAAAAAAAACGTGAAAAATGATAGAAAGGTTCTTTATCGATAAAATTAAAGCCAATTTTCCATTTACTTTAACGCATGATCAGTGTGTAGCTCTCGAAAAAATTGTCGATTTTATTTTTTCTGCCGATAAGGGCCGTGTTTTTTTGTTAAAAGGATATGCAGGCACCGGGAAATCGCTTTTGGTTGGGAGTTTGGTGAAAACCATGAACGAATTTAACCGCAGGTCGGTTCTTTTGGCTCCTACCGGAAGGGCTGCAAAGGTTTTTTCGGGTTACGCAGGGCAGCCTGCCTATACCATTCATAAAAAAATATACCGTCAACAAAAATTTTCGGAAGGGGTTGCTAAGTTTTCGCCGGCTGAAAATTTGCACAGACATACGCTCTTTATTGTAGATGAAGCTTCCATGATAAGCAATCATGCGAACGATTTTTCCCTTTTTGGTTCGGGACGTTTGTTGGACGATTTAATCGAATTTGTGTATTCGAGTGAAGGATGCCGATTGATGTTGCTTGGTGATACAGCTCAGCTGCCGCCGGTAAAAGAGGAGGAGAGTCCGGCTTTAAATGAAGGAGTACTTCAATCGTATGGTTTGGAAGTAATGGAAACTACGCTAACCGAAATTGCTCGCCAAGAAAAAGAATCGGGGATCCTTTATAATGCCACATTGCTCCGAGATGCATTACAAATGGGAGAAACCTATGATTATCCAAAATTGGAAGTAAATCGTTTTTCTGATGTAAAAACATTGACCGGGGCAGAATTGATCGAGGAGATTTCGGATGCTTATCGGCGCGACGGCATAGACGAAACCATTGTCATCTCGCGCTCAAATAAGCGGGTGAATGCATATAACAACGGTATCAGAAATACGATTCTTTATCGTGAAGAAGAATTATCGAACGGCGATTTGTTGATGATCACCAAAAATAATTACTATTGGGTAAACGATTTTGAAGATATTAATTTCCTTGCCAACGGAGAGTTTGTGGAAGTTGTGCGCATTCGAAGTTATGAAGAAATGTATGGTTTCAGGTTTTGCAATGCAGTATTGCGACACAGAGATTACGATGTGGAATTTGAAGCAAAGATCAACCTGGATGTGTTGCATACCGAAGTTCCCGGGTTGACACGCCAACAAAACGATGAGCTATTTACCGCAGTAATGGAAGATTATAGCGATATTCCAAAAAAAAGAAATCGCTACAATAAAATGAAAGAAAATCCCTATTTTAATGCTCTTCAGGTTAAGTATGGGTATGCTGTTACTTGCCATAAGGCACAAGGGGGTGAGTGGAAAAATGTTTTTCTCGACCTTGGATACATCAAAGCTTTATACATGGACGATAATTTTTATCGTTGGCTGTATACATCCATCACCAGGAGTGCAAAAATGTTATATCTTATAAATTTACCCGCTGATTTTATCTCACTTTCTAAATAATTATTACTTTTGTTGTTGGTGAAACAATCAGTCGCTACTTTCGTAATTTACAGTAAAAAACACTATCGTTTTGGAAAAGAAAAGAGAATACATCGATAATCTTCTGGCTAATATTAAAAATTTGGAAGAGAAATTTCTTGCCGTGAAAGACGAGGACGCCATCCCTTTTTCGTTTTTTCGTGAAGCTTATAACCGTACCGAAACCATCATGCGTTTATTGCATGAACTGGAAAATTTGCAAATTGACGAGATGCGCGCACAAATGGAAAAATTGATATTGTTCCTTTCCGAAGTCGAAAACAATAAAAAAACCATTGAGAAAGCGGCAGAAACAGGTGCAATACGAGAGGTCTCTGAAGAGGAAACCAAAGCAGCGCAAACGAAGGAAGTTGAAAAGCAGGAAGTTGAAAAGCAGGAAAGGGAGACTGCAATTGAAAATGTGCAACAAAAATTGCCCAATAGCACATATGCCAAAGATCCTGTGTTTTCGGAATACAAATGGCCCGAAAAAAAAGAAAGTGAGATTCGGGGAAAAAATAAGGAGTCCTCTTCATTAAACGATGTCATTTCGGCTAAACCGGCAGTTCTGGATTTAATAAAGAGTATCAGTTTGAATGATCGGTTTTTATTCCAGCGAGAGCTTTTTAACAACGATCGCGAAGCGATGAACGTTTTGATGGCAAAACTCAATACTTTTGAAAATTACGAAGATGCAGAAGCTTATTTACGCCGGAATACGTCGTGGGATTTTGAGGATCAGACAGTGAAGGATTTTCTTTATGCCATAAAAAAAGGATTCGAGTAAATCTCCCGTTTGAGGAAAAATTATGGGAAAATTGTTCGTCGTGCCTACCCCGATAGGCAATATGGAAGATATGACATTGAGGGCGATCAATGTGTTGAAGGAGTGCGATTTGATCCTTGCAGAGGATACGCGTACAAGCAGTTTTTTATTAAAACATTTCGGTATTGAAACCGGCATGCAATCGCATCATAAATTTAATGAACACCGCACATTACAGCAAATCATTCAACGTTTGCAGGCCGGCGCTAATATGGCATTGATTTCCGATGCCGGCACCCCGGCTATTTCTGACCCGGGTTTTCTCCTTGTTCGCGAATGTATAAGGGAAGGCATAGAGGTGGAATGTTTACCGGGTGCAACGGCTTTTGTTCCGGCGCTGGTTATGTCGGGCATTCCTTGTGACCGCTTTTGTTTTGAAGGCTTTTTGCCTCAGAAGAAAGGGCGACTTAGCCGCTTGAAATCGCTTTCGGATGAAACACGAACAATGGTGTTTTACGAATCGCCGTATCGACTCATAAAAACACTGACACAATTTGCAGAGTTTTTTGGTGCAGAACGATATGCCTCTGTTTCGCGCGAAATATCCAAAATATATGCCGAAACTGTTCGGGGAACGTTGTCCGAATTGATCGATCATTTTACCGAAAACGAACCAAGAGGAGAATTTGTAATCGTAGTAAGTGGTAAGAACGAATAGTGAATTAAACTATTTGACAAATAATTCGTTTATTAATTAGAAATAAAAAATTGATTTTATGAAAAAAGTAGTGATTTTATTTCTTGGCATGGGAATGATGTTCGCATGCACAAATGTAAAGGAATCGAAAGAATATAAGGAATTGGAAGCCGAAAGAGATTCCTTAATGCAGATATCGTCGGAAGCTAGTGCCGAATTGGCCGAAATGATGTCTGTTATTAGTGAGGTTGAAGAGAACTTCAATAAGATCAGAGAAGCCGAAAAATACCTTTTCACTCAGTCATCGGAAAGCGGCGAAATGAGTCAGGATACCAAAACACGTATCAACGAAAATTTTAAAATGATCAACGAAATTCTTCAACGAAACAAAGCGCAATTGGCCGAACTGAGAAGTAAGTACGACAGCAGCAATAAACAGATTGCTTTGCTGAAGAATACGATTGAACGGTTGAATAGGGAATTAGAAGAGAGTGCCATTCGCATGAAGGAACTTCAGAGCTTGCTTGCCGAACGCGATTCGACCATCGTAAAATTATCGAGCGACATTACTGCACTTGCAAGTGAAGCGGAAGCTCAATCCGCAACCATTCAAGAACAGGATAAAATGTTGCATACTGCTTATTACGTTTTTGGTACTGCCAATGAATTGAAAGAGCAGAAAATTTTATCGGGCGGTTTTCTTAAACCGACGCGGGTAATGAAGGATACTTTCAATAAAGATTATTTTCTGAAAATCGATATTCGCGAAGTAACAGAAATTCCTTTGTATGCAAAAAGAGCTAAATTATGGTCTACTCATCCCGAAGGAACATACGAATTTGTAAAGGGACCGGATGAAAATCTTACTTTTCATATTACCGATACCCAGCGCTTTTGGAGTTTGACAAAATATTTGGTTATCGAGGTGTATTAATTTTTTCAAGGATTTAATGGTGAAACATACGGAGTGATCAAAAAGTCGCTCCGTCTGTGTTTAAATTGTAGAGGGTTATCTGAGAAATGGCATATAAAAATCTTTTTATTGATCTTGATGATACGCTTTGGGATATTCATCAAAATGCCCGGGAATGTCTTCACGAAATTTACCGCGATTATGGATTTGATGAATTTTACACTACTTTTGAAGATTATTACAATGTGTACTTCCCGGGCAACAACTATCTTTGGGGATTGTATCGTGAAGGGAAAATTAATAAAGACGAACTGATTGTAGAGCGGTTTCTTTTGCCTCTTCGCCCGTTTGGGATTGATGATCCGTCTTATGCCAAAAGTTTGAGCGACGATTTTTTGGAACGTACCACGCACAAAACAAAACTGATTGATGGAGCAATCGATTTATTGGAGTACCTTAAACCTGCCTATCGGATGTATATCCTTTCCAATGGATTTCGTGAAGTGCAGCATAAAAAAATAAAAAATTCGGGTCTTCGGCCTTATTTTGATAAGGTGATTCTTTCGGAAGATGCCGGAAAAAATAAACCGCACCCCGACTTTTTTACCTATGCGTTGGAAGTTACCAACTCGCGTCGTGACGAGACGCTCATGATAGGCGACAGCTGGGATGCGGATATCGTGGGAGCATATAACAGCCAAATCGATCAGGTCTGGTTAAATCCTAAAGACGAAAAGCCGAAGGGTTTTGAACCGACCTTCACCGTGCAAAAACTCGAGGAGATAAAACGAATCTTGTGACAGAAGAGTCCATTACTTTCATTTTCTGTCAGCTTACTTCAAGGAAATTTGAAGGAGAAAGATATTATTTTGTTATCGTCTCTATGAGTCTTTGAATGACTCATGTATTATTCATTTATTTGGTTTCTGTACACAGTTCACTATCCGGATAACATTAAAGAATTGCATGGGGATTGTGCTTTGATTGGAGATCGGGGTTATTCTGCGCCATGCATCAATTTGGCCCCTTTAAAATATTAGTGATTACACTTGAAGTGCACACGCGAAGCAATTAATATGATTATCGGTTATAATTCGATGAAAAATTGAGTTTTAATATTTTAAATAACCACAAAAGAATTTGATAATCAAACAATAATAACTGTTGATAACTTTTTCATAATTATTTGTGTATAAATGTGGGGAAAAGTGGATTATTTTTATAATTTTACGGTGTTGGAACTTGTGTAATCACAAAACTGAAGAAAGAGTGTTGCAATTTCTGGGAAATATGGAAGCCAAAACCGATGCAAAAGGTCGTGTTTTTGTGCCGGCCAACTTCCGAAAATGTTTGCAGAAGGCAGGGGAAGAATTCCTTGTGCTTCGTAAAGATATTTTCCAGGATTGTTTAGTGCTTTATCCGGGATCGGTTTGGGAGAAAGAAGTAGGGGTGTTGCGTAGTAAATTAAATAAATGGAATAAAGATCAGCAACAAATTTTTCGTCAGTTTGTTCTTGATGCCGAACGTTTGGAAATGGATGCTAACGGTCGGATTCTGATTCCCAAACGATACTTGCAGATGGTTGGCATTGATTCTGATGTCCGATTTTTAGGTGTGGATGACACGATTGAAATTTGGGCAAAAGAGAAACTGGAAAAACCATTGATCCCTCCCGAAGAATTTTCTACAAAAATACAAGAAATGATGAACTGAAATTTTATCGGTTTATCATTGTAATTAGTTGAAAAAATGAACGTTTATCATACACCTGCCTTACTTAACGAGAGTATTGATGGATTGAATATCCATCCGGACGGAGTGTATGTGGATGTGACATTTGGCGGTGGGGGACATTCGAGGGAAATTTTGAAAAGATTAGGAGAAAAAGGTCGTTTGTACGCTTTTGATCAGGATGCGGATGTGTGCCGAAACCGTATAGATGATCCGCGTTTTGTGTTGGTTAGAAGTAATTTTCGTTACTTAAAAAATTTTCTTCGTTATTACAACGAAGAACGTGTGGATGGCATTCTTGCCGATTTGGGGGTGTCGTCGCATCATTTTGACGATCCTGAACGAGGATTTTCTTTTCGTTTTTCAGGTCGGCTGGATATGCGGATGAATCGTTTGGCAAAGAAAAAAGCGTCGGATGTACTGAATGAATATTCCCAGGAAGAGCTTACTCGGGTTTTTTCTTCGTATGGAGAACTGAAAAATGCAGCGAAGATAGCGGCGTCTGTGGTGAAATTCCGAGAAAGTGAAAAAATAGAAACGGTGGATGACTTTGTCGGCATTCTCCAGCCTTTTGTTTTTAAGGACAAAGAAAAGAAGATACTGGCACAAGCTTTTCAGGCGCTGCGTATTGAGGTGAACGACGAAATGAACGCTTTGTCCGATATGTTGCGGCAATCGTTGGGAGTATTGAAAAAAGGGGGGAGAATGAGTGTGATTTCTTACCATTCTCTTGAAGACCGGATGGTGAAAAATTTTTTCCGCTCCGGAAATCTTCATGGTGAAATAGTGAAAGATTTTTTCGGTAACGTTCAGACTCCGTTTAAAATAATCAACCGTAAAGTAATTGTGCCTTCGGAGAAAGAACAAACCGAAAATCCGAGGTCGCGAAGTGCCAAACTTCGTATAGCTGAAAAAATAGTAGAATAAGCGGTTATAGACATGAAAATTAAATGCGATAAAATACGGAAATCGTTCATCTATGTTTTTGGTGGAAGCGTATTAACAGAGGATTTTCTTTTAAAGAACATGCGTTTTATCGTCACCGTCCTTATTATTATTTTTATTTTTATCGGACACCGATATACGGTGTTGCAAAAGATGGCAGAAATTGAAAAACTTGAACGGGAATTAAAAGATGCGAAATATGAAGCGCTGACTATTTCGGCAGATCTGACAAAAGCGAGTCGCCTGACGGAAATAGAAAGACTTATTGAGGAGGAAGGGCTGGAACTGAAAATTTCTAATGAGCCTGTGTATAGAATTAGGAAAAAATAAAAGATTAATTTTTCGTATTGAAAAATGGAACAGCAGCAACGGAAAGAAAATGATGAAGGCATTATGGGGCGATATGGGCTCATTGTAGCGATATTGCTTTTATTTGCCGGACTGATTGTATTTTCGGCAGGAAAAATAATCTTCAGTTCGGAAGGGAAAAAATGGCGCGAGGTAGGAGAAAAGGAAGCTGTCATAAAAGATCGCGTGATTCTTCCTAACCGCGGAAA
>Ga0208564_1000266_pt1 | contig 48439 bp, 41 predicted proteins | sample AD_UKC073_MetaG_FD_184439 | JGI IMG/M metagenome (GOLD analysis project Ga0208564, IMG submission 184439) | Active sludge microbial communities of municipal wastewater-treating anaerobic digesters from USA - AD_UKC073_MetaG (SPAdes) (version 2) | ecosystem: Engineered > Bioreactor > Anaerobic >... | reverse complement strand
CTTCGGCGGTCCTGGTGGCTTTGGCGGTGGCTTTGGTGGACCTGGCGGCTTCGGCGGCGGCTTTGGCGGCCCTGGCGGCTTCGGCGGCGGCTTTGGCGGCCCTGGCAGCTATGGCGGCTACGACGATTATCAATTCAGTGATTATGGCAATGGTTACGGTGGCTTTGGTGATTTCGGCGGTAACGGTGATCGTGGTGGCTTTGGTGGTAAAGGTGGCAAAAACGGCTTTGGCGGCAAAGGGGGTAAAGCTGGCAAAGGCGGTCGTGAGGGTGGCGACTATGGCGACTACGGTGGCGGTGGCAAAGGAGGCCGTGGCGGCAAAGGCGGCAAAGACGGCCAAGGCGGTTTTGGTGGCAAAGGAGGCCGTGGCGGCAAAGGCGGCAAAGACGGCCAAGGCGGTTTTGGTGGTCAAGGAGGTCGTGGTGGCAAAGGGGGTAAAGGTGGCCGTGACGGTGGCTATGGTGGCGGATATGGTGACTATGGTTACGGCGGTGGCTATGGCTGCGGCTTTGGCGGCCACAATGATTATGAATACAGTGATTATGGCAACGCTTATGGTGGGAAAGGTGGCAAAGGAGGTCGTGGCGGTCGCGGCGGCAAAGGCGGTAAAGCCGATCGTAGCAGCAAAGGTGGCCAAGGCGGCTTTGGCGGCAAAGACTTTGGCGACTTCGGTGGTAAGGACGGCTTTGGCGGTAAAGGCTTCGGAGATTTCGGCGGTTTTGGCGGCAAATATGACTACGAAGACTATGACTATCAATATGAAATATATGAATACCTGGCTTCCCTTTTGGAAGACTATGAGGACTACTATCCAGGGTATGATGATTTTGATTATGATGATTACGATTTAGAAGAGATTTTTGAATACCTATTAGAAGAGGATTATGATGACTTCGATTTTGAATATGAAGAAGAAGATTATGATGACGATTTCAGTTTAGCGGAAATTCGTGAATTCTATCAACGTCTTTTTGCAAACGATATTGATGAATTCGATTTAGAGGATGCCGAAGAGGAATATGGATATGATTACGAGGATTACGACTTAGAAGAGATTTATCAATACCTTTTTGGAGCTAATGCCGGTGCCTTTGGTTCGGAAGAATACGATTATGAATACGACTCATTATTCAGTGACTATGGGTATGACGTAAATTACGACCTTTATGAATACTATCTGTCCCTGTTGGAGAGCGATGAAGATTACTACTATGACGATTACTACGAAGATTACTACTATGACGATTATTACTACGAAGATGACTATGATTATGAAGATTACTATGGATTTGATTATTTTGAAGAAGACTTGCCCATCGGCCTGATGACGAATTTCAATCCCAATGCCATTGACTTCGGGTCAATTCCTGGAAACATGGCGCCGGGATTTAATCGCGATAACGTTGGGCCGAGCTTCTATCCTGAAAACGTTGGACCGAGCTTCAATCCTAATTACATTGATCCAGGCTTTAATGCCAATAACTTCAACCAAGGGTTCAATGGCAACAATTTCACTCCGGAAGCAAGTCCCAGTATCGTTATTCCGGGAAGTAATTCCGGTTCTGTCAATATGGGGTCCGGTGCGAATAATTTAGTCCCCAGCTTAAACTTTACGGTTCCGGGGGCCAGCCCCAGTCCTGTAACGATAGGATCCGGAGCCAATAATTTAGCCCCCAGTGTAAACCTTTCGGTTCCCGGCGCAAGCCCCAGTCCTGTGACGATAGGATCCGGAGCTAATAATTTGGTCCCCAGTTTAAACTTTACGGCTCCTGGGGCAAGCCCTAGCCCTGTAACGGTAGGATCCGGAGCCAATAATTTAGCCCCCAGTGTAAACCTTTCGGTTCCGGGCGGGAATTCCAGTCCTGTAAACGTAGGGCCGGTGGTGTCCGGTCCAACCCCGGGTAATAATTTTAGCTTAGACGTTTGTGGCCCCGGAGGCTGAAGCTAAGCTCAGGACGCCGACTCTGGATGAGCCGGTAAATAAGAAAAACTAAAAAGAAATAAGACCCAAAGGAAGTCCACGGACTTCCTTTTTTGTTACCCCAAAAAAATAAAAAAAATATAAAAAATGTAGCAGGAATTTGTGGAAGCATAGCGAATATATCTTATTGTGCAGAACGTCATCACGCATGGTGGGACGATAGCATAATTAAAAATCAAATTAATTACTAAAAGGAGGAGTTATCAATGATTGGTGAAAAAGTGGTTTTAAGGGCAAGGATGAGTGCGGGAGACGCTCATTATGCCGGGGAACTGATCAACGGTTCGAAAATTTTGGATTACTTTGGTGATGTGGCTACGGAACTTTGCATCAGATACGACGGCGACGAATCTTTGTTCCGTTCCTATGAAAATGTGGAGTTCTTAGCTCCGGTTTATGCTGGCGATTTCATCGAGTATTATGGCTGGATTGAAAAGGTTGGTAACACTTCCAGAAGAATGCAGTTTGAAGCTTATAAAGTTATTGAATTGGCCAGAGATCCTCAATTAGCGTCTTCTGCGGCTAATGTTTTAAAAGAACCTGTTCTGGTTGGCAGAGCTACCGGTACCTTAATCGTGAGAAAAGAACTGCAAAGACCGGAATTCGGTGATCCCAAATTCCATGCTGAATAATTAATTGCCAATATGGCGCAGGATTGAACATGGTGAATAGGTTGAGTGCCGGACAGAAAACGTAAAGAGAGAAAAAGGGGAGCCCCAGGGGCTCCATGAAAACCTAATCACTTCATATTGTTTTATAAAGATAAAGGTTTTACTATTATAGCTGCTTTTTAGTGGTTTGACAAGAAGAATGTAATAAGGGTTTTCGTGTTGCTTAATCGTAAGGAAAGGGGTTAATTCAATGAATTCTGTCAAAATTGACTTTGATAGATGCAAAGAATGCGGTTACTGTATCCAGTTTTGCCCTAATCAAGTGTTAGCTAACGGCAGTGAAATCAACAAAAAGGGCTATTATCCCCCTGCTGTTGAAAAAATCGAGAAGTGCATCGCCTGTGCGATTTGTGCGCGGGTGTGCCCCGAAGCGGCAATTGAAGTAATTAAGGACATTAATGGCTAGGAGGTTTTAGAGATGGGTGAAAAAGTTTTTATGCAAGGCAATGCCGCATTAGCTGAATCTGCCATTAGGGCTGGCTGCCGGTTTTTCTTTGGTTATCCGATTACTCCCTCCAGTGAGGTGCCGGAATACTATGCCATGAGGGCGCCGGAGGAAAATTTAGTTTTTATCCAGGCCGAAACGGAAGTGGCCGCTTTTAATATGCTGGCCGGTGTTGCTGCCACCGGAAAAAGAGTCATGACCGCCACCGCCGGCCCCGGTTTCAGTTTGGGCATGGAAGCAGTTTCCTACATGGCGGCGGCAGGATTACCGGCGGTAATCGTCAATGTCATGCGTCCGGGCCCGGCCGATGGTGATATCTTAGCGGCCCAGGGCGATTATTTCCAAGCGGTCAAGGGTGGCGGCCATGGGGATTACAATACCTTGGTGCTGGCTCCCTATTCGGTGCAGGAAATGGCTGATTTAACGGTGGAAGCTTTTGATTTGGCCTTTAAATACCGGAATCCGGTGATTATCCTGAGTGACGCGATGCTCGCGAAAATGCGCGAATCCCTGGAGCTTCCGGAAAGGATCACGCCGAACGAGCAGTATGATTGGGCGATTACCGGCCCGAAGGGCAGAGCGCATAATGTGATTACCACATGCGGTGACGGCCCGATCCAATGGGAGAATTTCAATTTAGCTTTACAGAAAAAGTTCAGGGAAATTGCGACCAATGAACAAAGATGGGAAAGCTATCAGGTCGATGACGCGGAGATCATCATTGTGGCTTTTGGTAGTGTGGCCAGAATTGCCCTTGGTACTTTAAAGAGAGCACGGGCGGAAGGCATGAAGGTAGGCATGATTAGGCCGATTACCTTGTGGCCTTTCCCGGTCAAAGCCTTTGAAGGACTGGACCGGCAGGAATTCTTTGTGACCGAACTGAATGCCGGTCAAATGGTGGAAGACGTCAAATTGTCCGTAAAAGACAAGGAACGGGTCAGATTCTATGGCCGCATGGGTGGCATGACTCCGACACCGGATGAACTGTACGAGAAACTGTGCGAATATTATCGGAAATAAATATTCCGAAACAAATCGTTGAACAAGAAGGGGTGCAAGCAATGAAGGTCATTTACAAAAGACCACAAGTATTAACGGACGCTTATTTCAAATATTGCGGCGGTTGTGGGCACGGCATTGTGAATAAACTGATTGCCGAAATTATTGAGGAGAAAAACTGGCTGGAAAAGTCGATTATCATTTGGCCCATCGGTTGCTCGGTTTATGCCGACCAGTATTTTAAAACCGATTCCATTTGTGCCCTTCATGGACGGGCTCCGGCGGTAGGTACCGGCATCAAACGGTCACTGCCAGAAAATCTCGTGATTGTGTACCAGGGGGATGGCGACCTGGTTTCCGAAGGTCTTTCGGAAATCATGCATTCGGCCATCCGCGGGGAAAAGTTCAGTGTCGTGTTTATCAACAACGCCATCTACGGGATGACCGGCGGTCAAATGGCGCCGACCACCTTGCTGGGGCAAAAGACCACTACCTCGCCCTATGGTCGGAGCGAAGAATTCTCCGGTACGCCGGTCAACATGGCGGAATTAATTGCCAACGTTCCGGGCTGCTACTACAGCGAACGGGTAGCGGTGAATACTCCCCAGAACATCCTGGCCACCAAGCGGGCCATCAAAAAAGCCTTCGAATACCAGATGGAAGGCCAAGGACTGACTTTTGTCGAGGTGCTTTCTCCTTGCCCCACCGGATGGAAGCTGAAGCCCACCAAGGCGCAGGAGTTTTTAACCGAAGAGATGCTCAAAATCTATCCGTTGGGAGTATTTAAAAGTCCGGAGGTGGCGAAATAATGCGGCATGAATTAATGTTTTCCGGAATTGGCGGCCAGGGGGTCATGTTACTGGGTGAGCTGCTGTGTTCTACGGCTGTCAAAAGAGGGCACATTGTGACCTTCGCGCCTTCCTACGGCCAGGAAAAAAGAGGCGGAAGGACCATGTGCCAGGTTGTGATCTCAGACGAAATGGGTTCACCGGTTATCTCGGCGGCTGAGTTGCTAGTGGTTTTTGATGAGAGGTCCTTAGTGGAGTATGAGCATCTGGTCAAGGAAAACGGGATTATCATGATCAACAGTTCCCTCATTGGCATCGAACCCTCCCGGAAAGATGTCCGGGTGATCAAGGTGCCGGTGAATGACATCGCTCAAGAATTAGGCAATCCGAAGACCGCGAACATGGTGGCTTTAGGTGCCGTTTTGAATTTTGTTGATTTCGTGGACCGGGCCGAAGTCGAGGCTCAGGTAACAAATCTTTTCCCGCCGCACAAAGCGAACTTGATTGAAATCAATCAAAAAGCATTGGAAGCAGGGTATAAATACGTGGCAGATTTAGTATCACGTGCACAGTAATTATCACGCGAAGCACAATAATTTTTAGAAGAAAAACAGGGCATAGTAAGCGTGATAAAGATTTTGAGGAGGCAGAAGAGAATGAGTGCAAATCCTTTTGAAACATCCTTAGCAACATTAAAAAAAGCCAGTGAAATTGCGGGTGTTGACCCCAACGTGGTAAAAATGCTTAGCCAACCAAAAAGAGTGATGGAGTTTACCATCCCCATGAAAATGGACAACGGCGAGCTGCAGATTTTTACCGCTTACCGGGTACAATACAATGATGCCCTTGGTCAGACGAAAGACGGCACCAGAGTGGTTCCCGACCTTGACCTGGATACCGTCAAGGCCTTAGGCTTCTGGATGACCATTAAACACGCGGTTGCCGGCATTCCGGCCGGCGGTGGCAAAGGTGGCATCAAGGCAGATCCCCGTGAATTAAGCGAAGGCGAATACGAGCGTTTAATCAGAGCTTATATCCGTAAGCTGCCTGTGAAGGGTGCCTGGGTGGACATCCCCGGCGCTGATATTGGCACCAGTGCCAAGACCCAGGCCTGGATGCTGGACGAATATGAAGAAATCATGGGCTTTCATAGCCCGGCGGCCATCAATGACAAACCGGCCGAGGTGAACGGAACGTTGGGTAGCACCGAAGCCACCGGAACAGGCGCTTACTATGTGACGAAGGAAGTCGTCAAGGATTTAGGCCTTCCGGCCGGGGCGCGGGTCGCGATTCAAGGTTTTGGCAATGTGGGTAGAAATGCCGCCCTGCTCTTACACAAGGATGGCTTTAAAGTGGTGGCCGTGGGCGATATTTACGGTGGGATCTATTCACCGGAGGGCATTGATGTGGAAAAATTAGTTGAGCACGTGAACAAAACCGGTTCCGTGGTGGACTTCCCCGGCACCAGCAAGATCAGCACGATGGATGTGCTGGAAGTGGATTGTGAAATCTTGTTGCCTGCCGCGGTTCAAAGCGTGATTACCGAGAAAAATGCCGCTAACGTCAAGGCTAAATTAATCATGGAATGCGCCAATGGCCCGGTTACTCCCGAAGGGGAAGCCATTTTGGAGGAGAGAGGGGTTACCATCGTACCGGATGTACTCACCAACTGCGGCAGTGCCATTGTTTGCAGCTTTGAACGGACCCAGGGCCTTACCGATACCTATTGGGATTTGGAAACCGTCCTGGAAAAACTGCGGGAAAGAATTACGAAGGCTTATCGGGAAACAGCCGAGGCCGCCAAGAAATATAATACGACTTACCGCTATGGCGCCTGGATTAATGCTTTAACCAAAATCGGCAAAGCGATGAAGTTCAGAGGCTGGATCTAAGGCTCCCGCAAGAACAGGGTCACGTAACAGCAAAGGATAAGAGCATAAAGGAGCATGAAACGATGGAGATAAAGGAGCAAATTGCCCAACTGGAAGAGGAGCTAATTGCTTTAAGACGGGATTTCCATATGCATCCGGAATTAGGCTTTCAGGAATTCCGAACCGCGGAAACAATTGCCCGCTACCTGAAAGAGTGTGGGCTGGAGGTCCGGACGAATGTAGCTCAGACCGGTGTGGTCGGGCTTTTGCGGGGAGCCAAACCCGGTCGCACCGTGATGCTGCGGGCGGACATGGATGCTTTGCCGGTACAGGAACAAAATGATGTACCCTATAAATCGGTAGAGCCGGGCAAAATGCATGCCTGCGGCCATGACGGCCATATCGCCATGCTGCTGGTGGCGGCGAAAATTCTCGCCTCTCGGAAAGACGAGTTGAAAGGCAACGTGAAGTTTGTTTTCCAACCCAACGAAGAGGATGCCGGCGCTTTAAAAATGATCGAAGAAGGGGTGCTGGAAAACCCCCGGGTGGATGCCGTCTTTGGCGTTCACTTGTGGTCTCCGCTACCCAGCGGGAAAATTGCCGTTTCCGAAGGCGCCATTATGGCCGGTCAATATAATTTTCGTTTGGTGGTCAAGGGGAAGGGTGGCCACAGCGGCTCTCCCCATACCGCCATTGATCCGATTATTACGGCAGCTAATATTATTCAGACGGTGCAAACTATTCAGACCCGGGAAATCGATGTTTTAAAACCTACGCTGATCATTTTCGGGAAAATTTCCGGTGGCTCCGCCCCGAACATTATTCCGGATAAAGTGGAGCTGCTCGGGTCGATGCGCACCTTATACGACAGTTGTGACGATTTGGCCGAGCGGCCGCGCAGAAGATTTGAAAGGATTGTGGCCAGTGTCTGCGAGGCTTACCAGGCTTCCTATGAATTGGAGTTTATGCTCAGCAGTTCCACTTTAATCAACAACCGGGCGTTAATCGGGCTGGTCAAGGATGTGGCCGGCCGGATTGTGCAGCCGGAAAACATCAGCAGCTACGTTTGTATGGCCGGTGAGGATTTTGCCGAATTCAGCAACGAAGTGCCGGGTGTTTTCACCTTTGTTGGAACAGGCAATCCAGAAAAAGGCACGGCCTATCCCCATCATCATCCCCGCTTTGACCTGGATGAAGCGATGTTAAAGGTAGGCGTGGAAATGCATGTGCGCACAGCTTTGGCCTATTTGGCCGAGTAGCCTATGCCTTATCCAGGGATAAGCCATGCATAGATCCTGTATAATTTATGCATAAATCCTGCATAAAATCTGCATAAAACTTGCATAATCCTGGCAAACGGCGACCTGACCGGATTCTTGACGCCTGATACTCTGTACGGGAGGGGAGGTTAAAGCTTAAAAGTACATGAACTGTCCGTCCAAAATCCTGGGGTATTTCATTTTATAAACTCAAAAGACCATTAAAAAGCAAAGACCATCAAAATCGGGAGAACAGCGAAAGGAGATTGTTGACAAATGATGCGAATGCCTTTTACGAAAGAAGAATATCTGGAAAGATTGAAAAAAGTTAAGGCAAGTATGGTCGAAAAAGGGATCGATGTACTCTTAATTTCCGATCCGGCGAACATGAATTATGTGACCGGATACGATGCCTGGTCTTTCTACGTTCATCAGATGGTAGTAGTAGCCTTGGATGATGAAATGCCCAGGTTTATGGGACGTTATATGGATGCCTTCTGTGGTGCGGTGAAAACCACTTGGTTAGATAAGGATCATGTCCATGCTTACAGCGATGACCATGTCCAAAGCACAACCAAACATCCCATGGACTATATGGCCAAAGTTTTAACGGATTTGGGCTACGGCAACAAACGGTTCGGCGTGGAAATGGATGCGTATTGGTTTTCGGCCATGGCTTACGAAAGACTAAAGGCCGGTCTGCCCAACGCCAAATTTGTCAATGCTCACAATCTTGTGAACTGGGTTAAGATTATCAAATCCGATGCGGAAATCGAACTCATGCGCAAAGCCGGTCAGATTGTTGATTTGGCCATGAAAGCCGGCGTGGACGCTTTGAAAGTAGGGGCCCGGCAGTGTGATGTGGCCGCCGCCATCCTCCATGCGCAAACCGTCGGCACACCGGAATTCGGTGGCGACTATATCTCCATTGTTCCTTTGATGCCCTCGGGCGAAACAGCCGGAGCGCCCCATCTGACCTGGGATGATTCCCGATACACCGCCGGAACAACCATGTATATCGAAATCGCCGGCGCATACAAACGGTATCATTGTCCGATGTGCCGGACCATCTCCCTCGGCAAGCCTTCCAAACAAGTGGAAGAAGTAGCGAAGATTACGGTTGAAGGTTTGAATGCGGCTTTAGATGCGGTCAAACCCGGTGTAACCTGTGAAGAGGTTGAAGCCGCCTGGAGAAAAGTCATCGGTAAATACGGCTATGCCAAGGAATCCCGGATTGGCTACTCCACCGGTTTGAACTATCCCCCCGATTGGGGTGAACATACGGCCAGCCTCCGCCCCGGAGACAAGACCGTCTTACAGCCGAACATGACTTTCCACTGCATTCCCGGCATGTACTTTGATGATTTTGGTGTTTCCATCAGCCATGCCTTCCGGGTAACTGAAAACGGGCATGAAGAGTTCGCGAAGTTCCCGAAAGAGCTCATCATTAAATAAGAATTAAATTAAGGCAACGTAATGCCGGGCAGTTGGCGGCGACGGTCTTGAGACGAAAACCGGGCTGAGCCGTTTCTGCCCGGCCCCAAAAACAAGCATAAGAAAACATTATGAGTGGGGAGGTTAATTTATGCGCGCCTTGTTAAAGCTCAACAAGGGGTTACGTTATATCGAGGAGTTTATTTTAGGTTATGGCGTTTTGGTCATGGCGGCGATGTTGATTGGGAATTCCCTTAGCCGGACGGTCTTTGGCAACAGTTGGCGGTTCGCGGAAGAAGTGGGACAAATGCTCATGGTTATTGTGTGTTTTGTGGGGATTAGCTATGCGGCCAGAATTGCAAGGCATATTGTAATGTCGGCAATTTTCGATTTGTCTCCGCATGGTGTCAAGAAGCTCTTTCTGTACGTTTCTTCGTTGATCACCGGCTTTGTGATGCTCTATTTGGCTTACCTGAGCGCCGAATATGTGCTCACCGTATATCAATCGGCGCGAATCACTCCCGCCTTAAGGATACCCATGTGGACATTCTATTCGTTCGTCCCGTTGGGCTTTTTCTTCACCGCCGTTCAATATTTGCTCATCCTTCTTTTGAACATTACGGATCAAAAAGAGCTCTATTTGGGCTCAGAGAAAAAAGCCAGCGATCGGGATGAAGATGTTGTGGCAACTTTGTAGTTGCGGGTAAACAAACGAGAAGGGAGAAAAAGGAATGGTTGCACTACTATTAGGGATCATGATTGGTTGCTTAATCTTAGGTTTCCCGATGATGATCGGAATGATTCTTGCCCCTTTGGCGGTTTTAGCCTTGTATTATCCGGTCGTGGACCCGATGCTGATGATCCAGCAGTTAATTGCCGGGATATCGCCTTTTTCCCTGTTGGCCGTGCCCATGTTTATCCTGGCCGCGGACATCATGTGTACCGGGCAGACCGCCCAAAGGCTGCTGGATTTTGTGGATACCTTTGTGGGGCACATTAAAGGCGGTATGGCGATTACCGCAGCTGCCACCTGCACCATCTTCGGCTCGATTTCCGGTTCCACCCAGGCTACTTTGGTGGCCATCGGCAAGCCGATGATGCAGCCGATGCGAAAGAATGGCTATAACGAATCCCACATCATTGCTTTGATGATGAGCTCCGCGAATATCGCTTTGCTGATTCCGCCTAGCATTTGTATGATCATGTACGCGGTGGTGACCGGAACTTCGGTTGGGGAACTGTTTATCGCCGGAATCGGACCCGGGTTATTAATTCTCTTATTCTTTTCGGTTTTCGAACATTTTTATGCCCGCCGGAACGGGATCCCGGTTCGCCCGAAATATACCTGGGCTCAACGTTTGGAGGGTTTTAAAAAAGCCTTACTGCCCTTAGGTTTTCCCGCCATTGTTTTAGGCGGTATTTACAGCGGTTTGTTCAGTCCCACTGAGGCAGCGGCCATGTCCGTACTGTACGCCGCGATTCTCGAGATATTCGTTTTCAAGTCCATTACCTTTAAAGATTTGCCCCGGATTGCGTTATCGACCGGAATGGTTACTGCCGCCGTGTTTATCCTGGTAGCCGGCGGGCAGGCCTTTTCCTGGGTCATCACCTTTGCCCAGATTCCCCAGATGCTGACCACCGGGATTCTGGGAACCGATCCTTCGGCGCTTTATGTGCTGGCGGTCGTTAGTATCTTCTTCTTTATCGGTTGCATGTTTGTGGACTCGATTCCGGTCATTATCATCCTGTCCCCGATTTTCTTCCCGGTGGCGGTACAGGCCGGGGTTGATCCGGTCCACCTGGGGATTATCGTTACCTTGCAGTCGGCCATCGGTGCGGTAACGCCGCCTTTTGGCTGCAATATCTTTACCGCATGTGCAATTTATGACCGGACCTTCCTGCATGTTGTCAAAGGTTTGGCCCCCTATATGATCATGTTCATCATGACTTCGGTCATTATGGTTCTGGTCCCCGACATTGCGCTTTTCTTAGTGAAACTGATGTATTAAAGAAGCACTTAAAACCCGGAAAGGGAAGGGGGGAAACCGGACATTTTCATCCGAAGTGCGTGGAGATAGAACTCGTAAATGTTCCCACAAGGGATCGAATTTCCTGAAGGGCAATTAAAGAACGCATCTTTAAACAGAGAGGAGATTGCACATGAAGAAATTAAGGATTCTTTTAGTTTTGGTAATGCTGGGAGCCTTATTTGTAGGATGTACCGGGGGAAATACAGGGGATACCGGAAATGCCGGAAGCGGCGAACAAACCTATCAGTGGAAATTTGTGCATGAAGAAGCACCTGGTAGTATGCAGGATCATTATGCCCAGGAATTCAAGAGAATCATTGAGGAAAAATCAAGCGGCCGGATTAAGGTGGATATCTTCCCGGTTGGACAACTGGGCGACGGCTCCAACTTAGTGGAGTTGCTCCAAAACGGCGCGGTGGAATTCGGGATCAACTGCCCCGGAGCTACGGCGACCATCGTTCCGGAAACCAACGTCTTTAACACCCACTTCCTGCTGCCCGGCGATACCCAGAAAGCACGGGAAGTGTTGAAAACAAGCCCCACCATTAAGGAATATATTAATAGTGCTTACTATGCCCAAAACATGCAAGTACTCGATTGGTTCTGTGAAGGCTATATGATGTGGACCGCGGACCGGGAAATCAGAAAACCGGCCGACATGAAAGGTTTCAAAATCAGAACCATGGCATCGCCGATGATTGCGGCCATGTACGAAGCTTACGGGGCCAACCCCACACCGGTACCTTATATGGAAGTGTACAGCAGCTTGCAGTTAAAGATGATCGACGGCCAGGTTAACCCCTTGTTCGCCATCGAGGAAATGAAATTCTACGAAGTACAGGATTACTTGATCCTGTCCAAACAGGATGTTTTCGTGGCAACCTTCTGTGCCAACAAGAAATATTGGGAAGCCCTGCCCGAGGATGTTAAGAAACTGGTTACCGATTCCGTGGAGGAAGTCAACGAATATATCCACGAAGTGGCTGACGATCTGAACAATGATCGTTTGGAAAAGATGAAAGCCAACAGTGACATCAAAGTCATCGAATTAACCGAAGAAGAAATTGATGCCTTCAGGCAAGCCAGTATGCCGGCCCGGGACAAATTCCTCGAATTAGGCGGACCCAATGCTAAGGCCATCATGGACGGCCTAGTGAAAGATGTCGAAGCGGTAATGTCCAAAGCTTAAGAATACTTTATTCTATGGAAGTTCATTCGTTAGGAGGCCCAATTCTAAGGGAACTCCATCCGAAGGACGCGCAATCCTGAGGGTGGGAAGACGGTGGGGGGAAGTATTCTCCCTCCACCTTTACCAAGCGCTTGCGGCAATTGCTTGACCAATCCTTTTAACCAATTCTTGCAGTAAAGGGGAGAACAGAAGATGCGTGAAGATTTTTACGGCTGGAGAGCAAAGCTGGGGTTGATCTATCCGGCCCCGGGCTGGGTAATGGAACCGGAATTCTATGCCATGTCCCCGCAAGGAGTCATCACTTTGACCACCCGGGTCGCTTTTAATACGGCCACAGTGGAAGGCTTACAGCAGGTGGGACCGCTTTCCGTGGAGGCGGCACGCTTATTGGCCGATATACCGGTTGATGCCTTTGTTTTAGGCTGTACCAGCGGTAGCTTCGTTAATGGCGCGGCGTACAACCGGGCTTTGATTGCCCAAATGCAGGAGGCGACCGGCGGGATCCCCTGCACCACAACGGCCAGTGCGGTCGTGGAGGCGCTTCGCAGTTTTGGGGTGAACAAAGTGGCAATCGCCACACCCTATGTGGATGAGGTGAACGAAAAAGCCCAGGCCTTTTTTGCGGAAGAGGGTATTACGACCTTAAATATTCAGGGGCTGGGTTATTCGGCGGAACCGGATATCGATGGTACCAGCCTGGACCGGGTTTACCGGTTCGCCAAAAAAGTGGATACTCAGGATGCCGAGGCCTTACTTTTACTCTGCACAGGCTTACGGACCATCCCGGTACTGGATGCCCTGGAGACCGATTTGGGCAAACCGGTAATTTCCGCGATTCAGGCCAGCTTCTGGCATACTTTGAGGTTAGCCGGGGTGCAGGAAGAAGTGGAAGGTTTTGGTAGCCTGCTGACGAGAAAAAAACTGCATGTTTATTAGAGTGAAAATATTTTCACTATTTCGAGATAGCTCGTCTCGAAGTATGCTAAAAGTGAAACAATCTTTCCGGATATTGAAACTCGGAGGAGTTTTTAGGTAAAAAAAGGAGCTTTGGGGGAAAGAAGGAGTCTTGATGGAAGGAGCAGTCTTTGGGAAACGAGGGGAACAGAATGACTGGTGGACAGACTGAACAGATTGTTGTCTCGGTTTTCCGGTTTGATCCCACGAAGGATCAACGGCCTTATTATCAGGCCTATACGGTTCCGGTAAAACAGCAACTGACTTTGCAAAGGTTGCTTGAATATATTTACGCCAAGATCGATAATACCTTAGCCTTTCGTAAAGGGAAATGCTACCAGGGGGTTTGCGGCAGGTGTCTGGTCAAATTAAACGGTAAACCGGTTCGGGCGTGTAGCACGCTGCTGCAGGCCGGTCAAAAGGTGCAAGTTGACCCGCTGAAGGAAGATAAAGTGCTGAAAGACCTGGTGACTGAGCTATAAGCGCTTCGTGTAAATTTGAATACTGGAGTGGCTTCAATGAGCGAAAAGGGAAAAGATGCTAAAAGCACAAAACTGGGCTCCGTAATCGTTTTTTTAGGCGCATCGTTTTTTGGAACTTATCCTGTATTGGCCAAACTGGCCTATCTAGGTGGAGTGAATAATGTTACATTACTATTCGTCCGTTTTTCCGGGGCAGCCCTCATTATTTGGCTTTATCTTTGGCTAAGCAGGCGCTGGGGAAGAAGCCTTGTCGGCAGCGGCTATAAAAAAATTGAACCGTGGACGGGACTGAAATTATTTCTCCTTGGTGCGGTGATTTATGGCGCTATGTCCGGGCTTAATTTAATCGGCATCACCCGCGTGTCGGCCTCGTTGTCCTGCCTGCTTTTGTGCACCTATCCGGTTTTCGTAACGATTATTACGGTGCTCACCGGGCGGGAAAAAATGGATGCAGTGAAGGGAATCGCCCTGCTTACCGCCTTTGTAGGAGTCTATTTGCTGCTGAATGTGGTGGTAGATACTTTGGATCCCCTGGGCGTCATCTGTGCAATCGGTTCTTCGCTGGTTTTTACCGCCTATGTGGTCATCGGGGATCAGTTGATGACCGGATTGAATCCGATTGAAACCAATGCCTATGTCATGACGGGTAGCGCGGTGACTTATACAATCAGTGGGTTGTTGTCTAAGCAGATTAGTTTTAATTTTGTCCCGGCTTCCTGGTGGTATATTCTCGCCATTATCATCTTTGCAACCGTCTTGGCACTGGTGATGTTTTGGGCCGGGATTTTAATTCTGGGGCCCGCAAAAGGCAGTATTATTGGCATGGTCGAGCCCTTAGCCACGGTGGTGATTGCCCGCTTTGTGTTTACCGAGTTGTTGACGCCTATGCAACTGTTGGGGGCCGCGCTGATTTTAGGAGGGATCTTCATTCTTCAGTATCCTTGGCCGAGCCGAAAAAGCGTAGCAGCAAGCTAGCCAGGACAAGCTGAACAGAAACTTATGAACCGGTGGATGAGGTAAGGAAGAGCCAGTGTATTTTTAAGTGAACAAGCCCAAAATAAAAAAACAATCATACAAAGGGAGGTCTTTACAATGGGATTCTTTCAATTCACAGAGGAACAGGAAATGCTCAGAAAAGCGGTGAGGGAATTTGTCGAAGCAGAAATTGCCCCTCATGCGGCCGAGTGGGACGAAAAACACTATTGTCCCGTCGAGCTGTTCCCCAAAATGGGTGAAATGGGGATCACCGGGATTTTTGTGCCAGAAGAATACGGTGGGGCCGGCTTAGGTCATGTGGAAAGAGCGATCTGCCTTGAGGAAATCTCCCGGTATTCCGCCGGATTAGGGATTGCTTTAATGACGCACCATTTAGGTATTGCCCCCATCCTTTATTTCGGCACGGATGAACAAAAACAAAAATATCTGCCCGACTTGGCCGCCGGGAAAAAGATTTGCGGTTTATCGGTGACCGAACCGGGTGGTGGCTCTGATTTCATGGGCTTAAAGGCTACCGGGGAATTTAAGGACGGCCAATGGGTGATCAACGGCCGGAAATGTTTTATCACAAATGCCAGTGTGGCCGATGTGGACATCTGGGCAGTGGTCACCGGGCAGGATGAAAAAGGCCGAGCCTTAATGACGGTCTTCATTATTGATAAGGATACTCCCGGTCATGCTCCGGGGAGAGAAGAAAACAAAATTGGTCTGAACGGCTCCTCCACCGGCGACGTGATTTGTAATGATGTGGTCCTGGGCGAAGAGGCTGTTTTAGGGGAAGTGAACAAAGGAGCCAAAATCGCCTTATCCGCCATTCAGGAAATCGGGCGGGCCGGCATGGCGGCCATATCTGTCGGTATTTTACGGGGCTGCCTGGAGGAAGGCGTGAAATTCTCTAATGAACGCATTCTGTACGGCAAACCCTTAAACAGACTGCAGGCGATCCAGTTCATTATCGCCGAAAACAGAGTGGCTTATGAAGCGGCCAAGCTCTTAACCTATCATGCTGCCAGCCTGAAGGATGCAGGGAAACCTTGTGCCAATGAGTTTTCCATGGCCAAGCTCTTTGCTACCGAAGCGGCGATTGAAGCGGCGAAAAAGACGATTGATTTGATGGGCGGTTATGGCTGCATCAATGAATATCCGGTAGGAAGATTCTTAAGAGACGCTATTGCTACCATTCCGGCAGGGGGGACTTCCCATATCCAAAAAATCATAATTGCGGGAAATGCGATCAGAGGGAATTAAAGTACGCTTGTGGATTATTGCCTTGCCTTAAGCCGGAAGGAAAAGGAAGGCGCATTTAGGGAAAACGAAGGGGAACGTGTTTAACCGATAGAACAGGGAGGAAGAGAGTTGTGAGTCTTAATATTACCGTTTGTATTAAACCGGTCCCGGATCCGGATTATTACGACAAAATCACGATTGACCCGGTGAAAAAGACGATTACGCGGGCAGGGATTCCGACCATCATTAATCCGGTGGATAAAAACGCGGTCGAGGCTGCTTTGCAGGTCAAGGAAAAGTTGGGGGGAAAAGTGGTGGTAATCACCATGGCCCCTCCCAATGCGGAAGAAAACCTTAGGGAGTTATTGGCGATGGGAGCGGATGAAGCGGTACTCTTAACGGACCGCGCTTTTGCCGGTGCCGATACGCTGGCTACCTCTTATGCTTTAGCCGCCGGCTTGAAAAAAAGCGGACCCTTTGATTTGGTTTTTACCGGGACCGAAAGCGCCGACGGAGCCACCTCGCAAGTGCCGGCCCAGTTGGCAGAATGGCTTGATATACCCCATCTGTGGAATGTGCAGGAATTCGAAGTGGAAGACCATACGCTGAAAGCCAAAATGAGCATGGAAAACGGCTATATCAACTATTTAGTACAAATGCCGGCTTTGCTTGCCGTGAAGCGCAGCATCAATAAGCCCCGTTATACCACGGTAATGGGTGTGATGAAGGCCAAAAAGAAACCCTTGACCGTTTTAACGGCAGCCGATTTAGATGTGGAACCGGAAAGATTAGGATTGCAAGGCTCCCCGACCAAGGCGGGAGACATCTTTACGCCGTCTCTGGCCAGAAAAGGACAGCAACTGACCGGAGAGACGGAAGAAATCGTCGAACAACTGATTCAGGTTTTGAGAGGGGCAGGATTGAACCTCGAAAGCTTGAATGTCAACGAGGCAGGGAGGGAATAAGATGACAACAAACGGTGCAGGTGGCATCTGGGTGGTTGCCGAACAGGTGGCAGGCCGGATCAATTCGGTAAGTTACGAACTATTGAATAAAGCGCAGCAGTTAAAAAACCAGATCCAAAAGCCGGAACCGGTGGTGGCGGTAATCTTAGGCAAGGGAGCGGAGGGGCTTGAGCAATTATCCAATTACGGGGCGGAAGAGATTATTACCGTTTTTGCAGAGGAATTGGAAATATACCAGAACGATTTGTATGTTGCCGTCTTACAAGCCCTCATTGAGGAAAAGAAACCGTCGATTGTTTTAATTGGCGCTACCGCCATCGGGCAGGACCTGGCGCCGATGCTGGGCGCCCGGTTAAAAACCGGGGTGGCCGCCCATTGTGTGGATGTCCGGATTAATGAAAACAACCAAATGGTTGCGGTGGTGCCGGCTTTCGGCGGGAAAGTACTGGGGGACATTCTTTGCCCCAATACCAGCCCCCAAATGGCTACCTTAAAACCGGGTGTCCTGGGCAAGCCTGTTCCGCTGGAGAAACCGGCAGCGGTTGTTACGGCCTTTGACCCTTCGGCGGTGCTGCAGGAAGACCAGGGCCGGATTAAGGCTTTGGAGATTGTCCGGGAAGAGCAAACCGGTGTACCGCTTGAGGAAGCAGAGGTAATTGTGGCCGGTGGCTGGGGAATTGGTTCCAGGGAAAACTGGGACTTAGTAGAGGAGTTAGCCCGGCTGTTAGGGGGCGCGGTTGGTTGCACCCGTCCGGTAGTGGACGAGCAGTGGGTCCAGAGTGAGCAGCAGATGATCGGGACCAGCGGGAAATCGGTAAGGCCGAAGGTGTATCTTGCCTTTGGGATCTCCGGTGCTACCCATCATCTTTGCGGCATGAAGGATTCCGGTTTAGTGATCAGTGTCAACAAGGATGCCACCGCTCCGATTTTTGAAGCTTCCGATGTACGGATTGTGGGCGACGCCAGGACCATATTGACCGCTTTGATCAAGCGGATCAAAGGATAGAAAAACAGATACGCGTTGAGGATTAAACAAGATAAGCATTAAAGAATAAAGGAATGTTGCTATGGACATCCAAAGAACTGCAACAGATGTACTGGTAATCGGGGGTGGCGGGGCAGGCGCCCGGGCGGCGCTGGCCGCGGCGGAAAATGGGGTAGCCGTAACGATCGTGTGCAAAGAATTAATTGCCCGTTCCGGCTCGACCCCCATGGCCAGTTGGGGTTTTGCCGCCTCCTTCGGGCATGCTGACCCGGCCGATTCCCCCCGGCAACATTTTTTGGATACCTTGCGGGAAGGACGCTTTCTATCGGACCAGGACTTAGCGGAAACGCTGGCCCTCAAAGCGCCGGAAGCGGCGCAAGAGTTAGAAAATTATGGCTTAAGGATTCGCAAAAAAGAGGACGGTCGTTATGAACAGATTATTGTTCCCGGCGAAACTTACCCCCGTTCCTTAATTATTGAAGGCGGCGGGCGCCGGATTATTCAAGTGCTGCGGGAACAATTGCGCAAGTACCCGCAGGTAACCGTCCTGGAAGACACGTTGATTATCGGTTTGCTACAGCAGGAAAAGGAAGTAACCGGGGCGTGGGGCTTTAATTTCCGGGAAGGAGCGCTGGTCTTGCTTGAAGCAGGCGCCGTAATCCTGGCCACCGGCGGAAACGGAGGACTGTGGGGCTTCAGCGACAATCCTTCCGGCAATATCGGCGACGGCCACTATTTGGCTTACCAGGCCGGAGCAAGTCTCGTCGACCTGGAGCAGATGCTTTTTTATCCCATGGTGGTAATTGACCCGCCGGATGCTCAGGGAACCTTGCTTGATTATGAAGTCTGTATCGACCCGGCCTTTTGTGACGGCAAGCTCTTTAACGGGCAGGGGGAAGAATTCCTGAGCACCAAGGCCCTGCCGGCCCGGGACGAACTGCTGAAAGCAATTAGCCGGGAGATCCGGCAAGGTCGCGGGTCGCCCCATGGCGGGGTGTATCTTGATTTGCGCTGTTCGTCCAAGTCCAGGGAAGAAAAGGAAAAGATCGCCAAGACGATGCTCAGCGCCTATCCCTATTTTAAGGAACTGGGAATTGATTTGCTGGCCAGGCCGGTGGAAATAGCTCCCGCCGCCCATTATGCCCTGGGTGGAATTCAGATTGATTCCACCTGCCGGACAGGTGTACCGGGGCTTTTTGCCGCCGGAGAGGTAACCGGCAATATCCACGGTGCTAACCGGATTTCCGGCAATGCCTTGGCGGAAACCCAGGTCTTTGGCAAAATCGCCGGGGAAAGCGCGGCCGAGTACGCCCGGCGAAAGAAGGCGGAAGGGCAGGGGAAGGAACGCCAGGGGCGAAAGGCGCGCCAGGAGCAAGTTAAAGCCGTTCAAGAACGGTTGGCAGAGTGGTTCGATTTCACGGACGTCAACAGAGGGGGCAGGTTATCTTGTCAAACAGAGGTATTCCCCCCAATTAAAACGTCTTTCCAAGCTAAAAGATCTCCCCACGCGCTCAAACAGCGGATTCGGGAAATCATGGATCAGGCTTTGGGTTACGGCCGGAGCGAAGAGGGCTTGCAAAGGGCAAGACAAGAGCTGCAACAGCTTGAAGCCGTCGTTCCCCAGTTGCCCGTGCCCAGTGGCGGGGTGTTCAACCTGGCTTTGCTGGATGCCCTGGAGGGGAAGATGATGCTGGAAGTGGCAAGGCTGGTCTGTACAGCCGCTTTAGCCAGGAAAGAAACCCGCGGCCATCATTACCGGGAAGATTACCCGCAAATGGACGAAGGCACGGCCAGGCATACGGTGCTCGCGGCCATGGAGGGGGAAATGGTTGTAAAACTACAGTCGGCTCGCCAAGCTTCCGGCTTATGGGAGTCAGCGGCAAAGGAGGAGCGAAGCCCTTGATGAACATTTTTGATTATATCAAGTTGGAGGATATCGTAAATTTTACGCAGCGGCTGGTCCAAACCCCCAGTGAAAGCGGCCAGGAAAAGGCCGTAGCGCAAGTAATTGCCCGGGAAATGAAGAGATTAGCTTTTGATGAAGTCCAGGTGGATGCCTTAAATAACGTCATCGGCCGCCTGAAAGGGGATGGCACCGGGCCCAGTCTGCTCCTGAACGGCCATATTGATCATGCGGAGCCGGGGGCCATGCCCGAGCCTTACTCCGGGAAAATCATGGACGGAAGCCGGTTTGGGGTTCCCGAGCCGGTCCTTTACGGTCGGGGAGCGGTTGATATGAAGGGCGCCATTGCGTGTATGGTCTATGCTGCCGCGGCCATGAAAAAGGCCGGGATGAAATTAAAAGGCGATGTGATTGTGGCAGGCAATCCTTTTGAGGAGGAGAGCGCCGCCCAAGGGGTACTCTATATGCTGGATCATGATAATGTTAAGGCGGACTATGCCATTTGCGGTGAGGCTACCAATTTGAATGTTTACGTGGGACACCGGGGGAATGCCGAAGTTAAGATTACCGTAAAGGGCAGGATGAGTCATGCCTCCAATCCCGGTCGGGGGGTAAATGCGGTGGTCAAGGGCGCCGAATTAATCACTTATCTTTTGCAGCATTACCGGTTGCCCAAGCACGATTTACTCGGAGACTGCACGGTAACAATCCTTGATTTTGTCACCCACACCACAAGAAAAGCCCCGGTGGTGCCGGATTGTTGTGAGATTTACGTGGATCGTCGCTTTTTGCCCGGGGAAACCCAGGAACAAATTCTGCAGGAATTCCGGGCTTTAATCAAGCAGGCGCAAACGCAAATCAGCGATTTGGATGCCGAACCGGAGCTTACCAAATGGGGGATTGCGTTTTATACACCGCCGGAAGAGCTCATTGTTCAAAAGTTAAGAGTGGCCCGGCGCAAGGTGATGGGGGAAGGAGGTGAATTGGCGGCCTGGGTTTTTGGCACCGACGGGGCCTTTGTAGCGGACCGGGGTATTCCTACCGTCGGCTTTGGCCCCGGCGACGAATACTTCGCCCATACCCCGGAAGATCATCTTCCCATTAGTCATCTGGAGATCGCGACCAAAGTTTATGCGCAGACCATCCTGGAAGTTTGCGGTTAACCGCGGAGGTGGGTACAGGGTTCAGGCATAATTACAGATGAGAGGAGAGCAAAAAGATGCAATTATCAGCAGAAGCGCAAAAATACCTGATGCAGGCTAAGCAAATCGCCAGTGGGGTGCCGGATGAGGCGGATATCAAGTTGGCTCAAATCATGGGCGACTGGCGCGAAATGGATCAAATCGACCTGGCTGTTCTGGGTATTCCTTTTGACACTTCCGTCATGCTTCGTCCCGGTTGCCGTTTTGGTCCCGATAGCATTCGGGATGGTTTTTTCCTTTCTAATATTTATGAACCCGGATATGATTACGATTTAAGCGGTTTGAAGATTACCGATTTTGGCAATATTGATGTGATTTACACGGATGTACTGGAAACCCACCGGCGGGTGGAACTTGTTCTTTCCGAGATTATCAAAGGAGGAGCTACGCCGTTGGTATTAGGCGGGGACCATGGGCTCACTTATCCCAACGTAAAAGCGCTCCTCAACAATCTGGAAGGCAACGTAGGGATTATCATGTTTGACGGACATTTGGATGTCCGAACAGACCAACACGGGATGATTTCCAGCGGCACGCCTTTCCGCCGGTTAATGGAAGAACCGGAGCCGAACCCTTTAAAGCCGAAGAACCTGGTGGAAATCGGGATCAATGGTTGGTTGGCTTCCAAGAAGTACGGCGACTTCTGCAAAGAAAAAGGGATCACCATCTTCCCGGCCCGGGAGGTGCATAAACGGGGGATTGAGGAAATTGTGCAGGAAGCGCTGGAGATTGCCAGTGACGGGACGGATGCCATCTGGATTAGCTTTGATATAGATGGTTTGGATTTAGCTTATGCGCCCGGCACTTGTGCACCTAATCCCGGTGGATTAACGGCCCATCAGGCCCTGGAAGCGATTTGGACCATCGGCCAGCACCCGCTCTGCCGGGGGATGGATTTGCTGGAAGTTTCGCCGCCCTGGGACTTGCATAATATTACTTCGATTATGGCGGCCGCTTTAGCCATGAACTTTATCGGCGCCACGAAAAAACGCATTTACGGTTAAAGTTTGATATGAGTTTCCTTGCTGCTATCCCTGCTATTCCTCTACCTCCCTCAAGAGGGATGCGGCAGGGAAACTCCTTAATTTAAACCGGTCTGGACCAGAGAAAAAAGCTCCTTTTAAAAAAATGGCGTTGTTATGAAATATATGATAGAATTTTAATAAAAAATAATAATCAGGAACGGAGAGGCTTATGAATCAGGTAAGAAGCTTGGAGACGGTCAACCAGGGAGAAGAAACGCCTTATTATGTGATTAATTCAGTTATCAGAACCTTGGAAATCATCAATTGCTTAAGTCAATTGGGGGAAGCCAGTGTTTCCGATGTGAGCAACTGTCTCAAAATGACCAAAAGCACCATCCATCGTTTCTTGGCCAGTATGAAGTATGCAGGTTTTCTGGAACAGAATCCCGAAAATCAGAAATACCGGTTGTCCATAAAGCTGTTTGAGATCGGCAACCGGGTCATTGGTCGCCTCAATATCAGCGAGATTGCCAAACCGATTATGCTGGAACTGGCGGAAAAAACCGGAGAAACGGTTAATCTGGCCATTTTAGACGGCTTTGAGGTTGTTTACATTGAAAAATGTGTGAGTCAGAACAGTTTGCGAATGGACTGTGACATTGGCGGAAGAGACCCGGCGTACTGCACGGGGTTAGGCAAGGCCATGCTGGCCTTTTTGCCGGAAGAGGAGCTTGACCGGCATTTGGCTTCCGAAAAGCTGCAGGCAAAAACGATCAATACGATTACCGTTCCGCAAGCGCTCAAAGCAGAACTAAAGACGATTCGGGAAAACGGTTATGCGGTGGATAAGGAAGAATTAATCCAGGGCATTAACTGCCTGGCGGCGCCCATTCGGAACAATGAGAACAAGGTAGTGGCGGCGATCAGTATTTCGGCACCTAAGGTCAGGGTGAACAAGATGGTTTTTGAAGCGAACAAGCAGCTTTTGTTGGAGGCGGCCCAGTTGATTTCCAGGAAAATGGGCGCCAAAGTATAAGCACAAGCAGATCGAATTTTGCGAAACGAGGGTATTAAAAAAGAAGGTATCAAAAAGAGATGAGGACAAAGAGCTAAAGATTCTCTCATTAGTGATGATAATGAGAGAATCTTTTTTGCTTTTAGGCCGCTTTTAGTAAGCAGAGGAAGAAAGCCCCGTCCAAAAAGAGGATGTACTGGTAGTTAAAGGGATAGGTTAGCTTAAATTATTTAAACTGTGTAATTAATTACGCAATAAATAAAAAATAATTTTTATAAATAGAAGGAAATTTTAAATGGAAAGCGAATTATAGTGGTATACGGTGGAGCAAAGTGGTATAATGTGGAGTGAAGTGGTTGAGTTCTTCCGAAAATCGAAAATTTGTTCGTTTTTCGAATTTCGGATTTCGAATGAGCTTGAACTGGTCGGGATGGAGGTGAGGCAGCGTGTTTACAGGCGAATATCAGCATAGCATTGATGAAAAAGGACGCTTTTGTATGCCGGCGAAGTTCCGGGGCGCCCTGGGCGATTGGCTGATGATTACCAAGGGTTTGGACGGCTGTCTCTTTGTCTATACCAGAAGCGAATGGATGGCTTTGGAGGAAAAATTAAGGCAGTTGCCTTTTACCAATAGCAACGCCCGGGCTTTTGCCCGTTTTATCCTGGGTGGAGCGATCGAATACGAGATTGACCGGCAAGGACGGATTCTCCTTTCCGCGCACTTAAGAGAATATGCCGAAATCAACAAAGACATCGTAATTGTAGGGGTAGGCACCCGGATTGAAATCTGGAGCAAGGAAAAATGGGAGGTTTATAACAAAAAAGCTGAGGAAAGCTATGAAGAACTGGCGGAGAAGATGGTGGAGTTGGACTTGGGATTCTGAGGTGACTAGAAATGGACCGATCCTTTGCGCATAAGCCGGTGCTCTTGCAGGAAGTGCTGGAGTTCCTGCAACCGAAGCCGGGGATGGTCTTCGTGGACGGTACCTTAGGGGGAGGCGGACACAGCAAGGCCATTCTGGAAAAAATCCTTCCCGGCGGAAAGCTGCTTGCTTTCGACCAGGATTTGGATGCAATTAACGCGGCTAAACAAGTTTTGACTCCACTGGGCGAGGAAAACTTTCAACTCTTTCACCGCAATTTTCGGGATATGGCGCAGGCTTTAAGTCAAACGGCTTACGAAAAAGTGGACGGCATTTTGCTGGATTTGGGAGTGTCCTCTTACCAACTGGACCAGAAGGAAAGAGGATTTAGTTATCAATATGACGCGCCGCTGGATATGCGGATGGACCGCACCCAGGATTTTGACGCGGCGGAGTTGGTGAATAAGGCCGGTCTGGAAGAGCTGGCCAGGATCATCCGGGACTATGGAGAGGAAAAATGGGCGAAACGGATTGCTTCCTTTATTGTGGAAGAGCGGCAGAGAAATCCGCTTCGCACCACCGGTCAACTGGTGGAAGTGATAAAAAAGGCGATCCCCAACAGCGCCCGCCGGGAAGGACCCCATCCGGCCAAACGGACCTTCCAGGCTTTAAGAATCGCGGTGAACCGCGAACTGGAGATTTTGCCACCGGCGCTGGAGGATGCGCTCGGGCTTCTAAAGCCTGGCGGCAGGATGGCCGTAATCACTTTCCATTCCTTAGAAGATCGTTTGGTGAAAACCGCTTTCAGGAAAGCAGCACAGGGATGTGTCTGTCCGAAAGACTTTCCGATGTGCGTTTGTCAGCAAAAACCGCGGGTGAAAATCATTACCGGCAAGCCGGTTGTTCCTACAACGGAGGAAATCGCGGATAATCCCCGGGCGCGTAGCGCCAAGTTGCGGGTTGTGGAAAAAGTGTAAAGCATGGATAGAACAAGGAAGTTCTATAAGGAAAGTTAGGTGAATAATCTTGGTAATGGCAGCAAGAAAAGTGGCAGGCGCAGCCTATGAATACAGTTATGAGTACCAACTTCAAAAGCTCGCCCAGCAGAAGAAAAAACGGGTTGTTAACAGAAAAAAACGGGCTGCTTTTGTGCTGGTTGCCGTCACATGTACCATGGTTATTGCAATGCTTTTTCTAACCGGCTTGGGTTATACATACCTACAGGCCAAACTGGCTTGCGCCAACTATGAATTACAAAAAATCAAGCAGGAAAACAGTGTTCTGACCGGTGAAATCGAAAAAACAAAGCTGGAAATTGCCGGTTTAAAATCCTTGGACCGGGTGGAATATCTTGCCGTCAACCAATTGGGTATGATTAAAGACCCGGGGATTGAATATATTGCAATGAACGGGATTAATCCGGGTTCGGAAGCGGCTGAAGCAAGCGGAACAGACATCGCCCACATCGCAATGAACAATGAACAGGCGGGTAATGTCGCGCTAAACGATGCCGCCAACAACAGCTTGGGAATTACGGGAGAAAAGGCGCAAAATACGGGAAAAACCCTTCTGGTGGCGACAAATACTCTCGATATGGATCCGGAACTGAATAACGCTTTACTAAACAAGGCTTCCGTCAATCTTTTTGCAAAGATCTACCAGTTGATTACACAGGCAATAGGTGAAAAGGGTTGAGCCGATATTTGGGGTGAGGATGTTGGCAGTGACGATTGAAATGAGAAAAAGGGTCGGGCATATCTTTTTGTGTGTTCTTGTGGCCATGGTTGCATTAGCGGTGCGCTTAGTATGGGTACAATTTGTGATGGGGGAGGAATTGCGCGAAAAAGCCATTGCAGCAAGATTCCGCAATGTAGAAGTAAAAGCCAAAAGAGGAGCGATTTACGATGCTAAGGGGCGACCCTTAGCTATTAGTGTTAGTACGGATTCTTTTTACGCGATTCCGGCTCAGGTCAAAAGTTCCAAGCGGGCGGACGAGATTGCGGAGTGTATTGCCCAGGTCCTCGAAATGCCGAAGGAGGACGTGCTGAAACAGATTACGAAGAACCAGGCCTTTGTTTGGATCAAGCGTCATGTGCCGGAAGATAAGGCGCGGGAGTTGAAGGCCCTCAGCCTGCCCGCCACCGATGAGTTCAAGGCGACTAAAGGCTTACCGGGGATCAAATCGGTGGAGGAACCGGAGCGCTTTTATCCGAAAGGGACTTTGATGGCTCAGGTGTTGGGTTTTGCCGGCATCGACAATCAGGGTTTAAACGGCATTGAGCTTACCTATGACAAAACCTTGAGCGGCATCTCCGGCACCATCATGGTGGAATTCGACAACCGGGGGCAGGAAATCCCCAATGCCCTGCAAAAATATATTCCGCCCCAGGATGGGAACAGCATTTATCTCACGATTGACGAAACGATTCAGTACATAGTTGAACGCGAATTGGACGAGATCATAAAACTCCGGAACCCGAAACGAGCCGGGGCCATCGTGATGGAACCCCAAACCGGCCGGATTCTGGCCATGGCCATGCGCCCCACCTATGACCCCAACGAATACAACCAATATCCCCAGGAAACCTGGCGGAACATGATGATTTCCGACGCCTACGAGCCTGGTTCCACCTTTAAGACGGTGACCATGTGCGGAGCCTTGGACGAAGGCGTGGTCAAGCTGCAGGACCGCTTTTACTGCGGGGGCTTTGTCCAGGTAGGGAAACAACGGATTAAGTGCTGGAAAGCATCCCATGGCAGCCAGACTTTCGTGGAAGGCGTGCAAAATTCCTGTAACCCGGTTTTTGTGATGGTGGGGCTGCGGGAGGGAGTAAATACATTCTATCGCTATTTAGAAGGTTTTGGATTTGGAAAAAAGACCGGCATCGAGTTGCCGGGAGAAGCCACCGGGATTCTGGTGAACAAGAAGCTGGCGCAAGAATCCGATATCTATCTGGCCACCATGGCAATGGGGCAGGCCAATGCCGTCACTCCCCTGCAGTTGGTTACCGCATGCTCCGCGATGGCTAATGGCGGGAAGTTGATGAAACCCCAGATTGTGAAGGAAATTCGCGATCGGGACGGCAATTTGGTCAAAACCATCGAACCGGAAGTAGTGCGCCAGGTCATCTCGCCGGAAACCGCCGAGCAGGTCATGAAAATCCTCGAATCGGTGGTCAACGATGGCACCGGACGGAATGCCTACATTGAAGGTTACCGGGTGGGAGGCAAAACCGGAACGGCGCAAAAAATTGTGCCGGGCGGCGGTTATTCCAGCAATGAGTTTATCGCTTCGTTTTTAGGCGTGGCTCCGGTCAATGACCCGCGTTTAGTTTGTCTTGTGGTGGTGGATTCGCCGGAAGGCGTATACTACGGCGGACAGGTGGCCGCCCCTGCTTTTAAAAATATCGTGCGCGACACTTTGCGTTACTTGCAGGTGCCGGCCCAGATTGAAGAAGAGAAAATCCTGGGGAAAAAGGAGAAAACGGTGGAGTTACCTTCCTTGCAGGGCCAAGATGTTAAGAAAGCCCTGGAAATCCTGAACAAGCACCAATTAACGGCCAATCTGATTGGGGACGGGACCACCGTGAAAGCTCAACTGCCGGTGGCCGGAACCAAGGTGACGGAAGGCAGCAAAGTGGTGCTGTATACCAGCATCCCGGCCAAGGGGGCGGAACCGGAGAAAGTAGTGGTACCGGACTTTACCGGTAAAAACATCACGGAAGTGAAAGAACTCGCGGGGATGCTCAATCTAAACTTTGAGATTCAGGGAAGCGGCGAAGTGGTCCGGCAGGAGCCGGAACCCGGCCAGCAGCTTCCGGTCGGCAGCACGGTGAAGATTTACATGGAGGTTCCCGTAGAAGATACCATGCAGCACATCGGGCCTTAGGGTTTGCCCTACTGTAACCGAGGCAATAATAGTAATTATTATTTTGGAAAGGAAGGATCTTCGTTGAAACTAAAGGATTTACTTCAGGATATAGAATGCCTGTCTTGCGCCGGTGACCTGAATGTGGAACTGGAAAAGATTACCCATGACACCCGCGAAGTTACGCCACCGTCGCTTTTTGTGGCCATTGCGGGGTTAAAAACAGATGGGCATAAATATATTGAAGAAGCCATACGAAAAGGAGCGGTAGCGGTGATTATTGAGAATGAGTATTATCAATCCGAAGACTATACCTGGGTGCGGGTAGCCAACAGCCGCAAGGGCTTGGCTCAATTAAGCAGCGCGTTTTATGGACACCCTAGCCGGCATATGAATATTGTAGGAGTAACCGGGACTAACGGGAAAACGACCATCACCAATTTGATTGCCAGCATTTTGGAAAAGGCCAATCACCGGGTGGGTCTGATAGGCACCATTCATAATCGTATCGGGGAGGAGATTATCCCGGTGAAGCATACGACGCCGGAAGCCCCCGAACTGCAAAGACTGTTCAAGCTTTTCCGGGATAAAGGGGCGGATTACGCGGTCATGGAGGTTAGCTCTCATGCTTTAGATTTGTATCGGGTGGATAATACCGAATTCGACATCGCGGTCTTTACCAATCTGACGCAGGACCACCTGGATTACCATGAAACCATGGAACGGTATTTAGCCGCCAAAAGCAAACTATTCAGCAGTTTGGGACAGAATAGTTATAAAAAGCGGCGCAAGTTTGCCATTTTGAATGCGGATGATCCGGCCGGCGAAGTGCTGGCGGAGCGGACAATGGTGCCGGTGATTACTTATGGCGTCAATAATGATGCCGATGTCAAGGCGGAAAACGTGAAGGTCAGCCATGAAGGGGTGGAGTTTATCTTAAATTACACCGACCAGAGGCTTCCGGTAAGGCTAAAGTTGTCCGGCCTGTTCAACGTATATAACGCCCTGGCGGCGATTTCCGTCGGCCTGATCGAAGGGATCCCGGCGGAACAGATTATTACGGTGCTGGAAAATACCGCCAGCATCCCGGGGCGGTTTGAAAAAGTGCAGAACAGCAGCAAGGGGGAATACACGGTCATCGTTGATTATTCCCACACGCCGGACAGCCTGAGTAATTGCTTGAAAACAGCCCGCTCTTTTGCCAAGGGCCGGGTGATCGTGGTCTTTGGCTGCGGCGGCGACCGGGACAGGGGTAAAAGGCCCCTCATGGGGGAGATTGCCGGGAGATTTGCCGATTTAGCTATTGTGACTTCCGACAACCCCCGGACGGAAAACCCGGAGGCGATTATCAAGGAAATCATTCCGGGGCTGGAAAAAGGCGCCGGGAATAAAAATTATTATTGCCTGGTGGACCGGAAAGAGGCCATTTTCAAGGCTATTGAAGAAGCAAGACCGGAAGACGTGGTGATTATTGCCGGCAAAGGCCACGAAGATTACCAGATTATCGGCACGGAAGTCCTCCCTTTTGACGACCGGGAAGTGGCGAAAGAAGCCTTGCGTTTGACCGGCAAGCTTGTGAATTAAAGAAGACACCGCCGCTTCAAAAGCCGCTCCAATACATTTTGCCAAGGAGTTCGTAGATGTTCGGTCTTTCGTTGGGGAAAATTACACTTGCTATTCGAGGGGATTTGGCATATGCTGGTGGATGTACGGATTTTTTCACAGTATGTAGCGAGCCACAGCAAGTGGAAGAAGGCAGCTTGTTTTTTCTACTGGAGGAAGAGACGGAAAAGAAAGAAGCAATCCTCCATGAGGTATGGCAAAGGAAGGCTGGTGGGGTTGTGGCGGCTTTGCGACCGGAAGAATTGCCCACGACAGTTCCTCCTGGTGCTTTAATTGTGGTGGCAGATCCTCTGCGGGCTTTGCAGCAATTAGCGGTGGCGCAAAGGAACTTGTTTCAGGAACCGGTTATTGTTTTGGCGGGAGGCGCCGAAAAAAAGGAGCTAAAGGAAATCCTGCGGACGCTTTTAGAGACCCGGGGAGCGGTGCTGTGTTACGAGGAAAGCAGTTATCCGGAAGTGGCTTTGCCTTTACAAATCCTGGCCTTGCGCCGCGAACACCGTGCTTTCCTGGTGGAGTTCGGCGAGCAGGAGTTGGGAAGCAGTGACTTTCTTTTTCGCTTATGTCAACCTGACTATGGGGTGATTACCCAATTCAGTTGTGCCGCTCAGGCGGACTTGTTTGCCCATCTCCCGCGAAAGGGCGGGCTTGTCCTGAATAAAGCCGACCGCAAGGCTTTTCGGCCGTGGCTGTCCAATTTGCGGTGCTCACTGGCCTGGTTTGGGAGCACAGCCGACGCCGCAGGCCAGGTTTTCAGCAGGCAGTTGGGCTTTAAGCCGGAGGAATTCGCTGCGGCACTGGGCGGGCTTTTCCGTCATTAGAACCGGATGCGGAGGCGGAAAGAAGCCGGGCGTGGTTAAGGTGGCTGAAAGAACAGGTGGAGTAATAAGTTTTAAGTAAGGAACGGGAACCGGAGCTTGTAAGATAAGATACAGGGGACCGGAAGAGTTGCTTTTGTCGAGACCGAGGGGGGAAGATCGATGCAGAATTACCATGTGGCACTGGTATTGGCAATACTGGTGTATCTTATTAGCGGACCGCTTTTGATTCCCTTTTTACATAAATTAAAATTCGGGCAGCAGATCCGCGAGGACGGACCGAAGGAGCATTTAAAAAAGGCAGGCACGCCCACGATGGGCGGGATTATGTTTCTCTTCAGCCTGGCTGTTTGCCTGTTTTTCCGGGAAGAGCTTTCCTCCCGTTTGGTGGTTTTGCTGCTGGTCACTTTTGGTTTTGGCTTAATCGGTTTTTTTGATGATTTCATTAAGGTGGTCATGAAGCGTTCCTTAGGTTTAAAGGCCAGGGAAAAAATCCTGGGGCAACTGATTCTGGCCGCGGTCTTTACCTATGTTGCGGTAGTGTTTCTGGACCGGGGAACCGGCTTGATTCTTCCCGGCACGGCTTTTAAAATGGAATTAGGCTGGTTGTACTATCCCTTTGCGGTTTTTCTCATGGTGGGAACGGTGAATGCCGTTAATTTAACCGATGGATTGGATGGGTTGTTGGCCGGCGTGATGGTGTTTACGGCCTTGGTTTTTCTTTTGCTGGCTCATGGGTGGGGTCTGACGGATGTAAGGCTCTTTGCGGCGGCATTACTGGGCAGTTGTTTGGGTTTCCTTTTTTTTAACCTGCATCCCGCCAGGATATTTATGGGGGACACCGGCTCCCTGGCTTTAGGCGGAGCCGTCGGGGCTCTGGCCGTATTGACCAAAATGGAACTGCTGCTTCCTTTGCTCGGCGGCGTTTATGTGCTTAACACCCTGGCGGTAATCCTGCAGGTGGTTTACTTTCGCTTGACCGGCGGACGACGGCTTTTTTTGATGAGTCCGTTGCATCATCATTTTGAATTGTTAGGCTGGAGCGAGCAAAAGGTGGTTTGGCTTTTTTGGACTGCGGCAGCGCTCTTTGCGGTGTTAACGGTGATAATTGTCTTGTAAAGCGGTTTTAAATCGGACCAAAAATATAGACAAAAAAGAGGTATGACCTATGAATTGGCGGCAAAAAAAAGTAGTAGTGATTGGCGCGGCCCGCAGCGGATTGGCGGCGGCCAAGTATTTAGCGGAGCGCGGCGCGGAGGTTTGGCTCAATGATTTGAAGGAGCGCAGTGAATTGCCGGCCGAAGCGTTAACGGAATTGGAAGAGCGCGGGGTCCGGTTGGTCTTAGGCCAACATGTCCGGCTGGCTACCCTTTTACCACAACTTGTCATTGTCAGCCCGGGGGTCCCTTTTGAGGCGCCGCCTTTGGTGGAGGCCAGGGAAAAGCAGATTCCCGTTTGGAGCGAAATCGAGCTGGCCGCGAGAGTGACCAGGGCGCCCATCGTGGCGGTCACCGGGACGAACGGCAAAACCACGACCACCTGTTTATTGGAAAAAATCTTTCGCGATGCGGATTATCATACCTTTACCGGCGGTAACATTGGGACTCCTTTTATTAGCAAGGCCGAGGAACTGACGGCACAGGACCTGGCGGTCCTGGAGGTTTCCAGTTTTCAACTGGCGACGACGGAAGAATTTCACCCCCATGTGGCGATTATTCTCAATATCACACCGGACCATCTGGACCGTCATTACAACCTGGAAGGCTATATCGCCGCCAAAGCGAAAATTTTCGCAAAGCAAACGGCGGAAGACTGGTTGATTTTAAACTGGGATGACGAGGAAACGGTGGCTATGGCCGCCCGGGCCAGGACCAATGTTCTATTTTTCAGCCGGATACATATTTTAGATAAGGGCTTTTATGTTGACGACGGGTGGATTATCGCCAAGGTAGAAGACCAAGCCGTCCCCATTGTCCGGGTGGAGGACTTGCAAATTAAGGGGGGGCATAATGTAGAAAACGCCTTGGCGGCTACGGCTGCCGCCTGGGTGATGGGGGTTGCCGCGTCAAACATCGCCGACAGTTTGCGAACCTTTCAGCCGGTGGCCCATCGCCTGGAGCCGGTGCTTACCTACCGGGGCGTTAGGTATATTAATGATTCCAAAGGGACGAATCCTGATGCCGCCATCAAAGCCCTCGATGCCTTTTCGGAAGGGATCGTGCTAATCGCCGGAGGAAAAAGCAAAGGGAGCGACTTTTTACCCTTCGCCTGGAAAATCAAGGAGAAAGTAAAGGCGCTGGTTTTGGTGGGCGAAGCGGCCCCGGAGATTGACGCGGTCGTGCGGAAAGTTGGTTATCAAAATGTTCATTATGCCGAAAGCTTTGTCGATGCGGTCCACCGGGCAAGTGAGTTGGCGGAAAAGGGCGACATCGTGTTATTATCACCAGCCTGTGCCAGCTTTGATATGTTTACGGACTACGAACAGCGGGGCGATGTTTTTAAAGAACTGGTGCGGCAATTAGCAAAATGTTGAACGTTCAGTTCGCGGCAAGTCGAAGAAATCCGGGCAGGGCGTTGTTGAGGTGGTGCTATGCGGTTTAAAAAGAAGGGAAGACCGGACTTATTCATCTTTTTTGTCACGTTGCTCCTTTTGGCGATTGGGGTGATTATGGTTTTCAGCGCCAGTTATTATGATACCCTGGAGGATGACCCTTATTTTTATCTGCGAAAACAAATCACCTGGGCCGGCCTTGGTCTGGTCGCGATGTTGGTCATGACCAAAATTGATTATTTCCGCCTCAAACCATATATCAATCTGGCCTTTGGGGTGGGCATTATTCTGCTCATCTTGGTGCTTTTTTCCGACCCGGTCAAGGGCTCCCGCCGCTGGATCGACCTGGGCTTCACCAGTGTCCAGCCATCGGAAATCATGAAACTTTGCATCGTCTTTTTTGTGGCGAAAAGACTAAGCCGGCCGCGCACCGACATTAAAAAGTTCTTTACCGGGGTATGTCCTTATTTGGGGATCCTGGCTCTGGTGGGTTTTTTGATTATGTTGGAACCGGATTTGGGCACAACCGTCGCCATTGCCGGTACGGTAGGGGTGTTATTAATCGCGGCGGGTTTACGTTTTTTCCATTTCACCGTCCTTTTCTGTTTGGGCGTGGCCGGGGTGGTCCTGTTAATTATCATGGACCCGACCCGGCTCAACCGGATTACCGGCTGGTGGTCTCCCTGGAGCCATGCCGGTAAAGAAGGCTACCAGATCGTTAATTCCCTGTATGCCTTGGGTTCTGGCGGTTTTTTTGGCATGGGTTTAGGTAACAGCAGGCAAAAACTGGATTATTTACCGGAGCAGCACACGGACTTTATTTTTGCTATACTAGGAGAAGAGCTAGGTTTTCTCGGCGCTTTTTTCGTCGTTGTGTTATTTTTCTTGTTTGCCTGGCGGGGCTACCGGATTGCGCTGCGCTGTCCTGATCCCTTCGGTTGTTTGCTCGCTGTGGGAATTACCACCATGATTGTCTTACAGGCCTTTATCAATATGGGGGTTGTCACCGGGCTCTTGCCGGTAACGGGCATCGGGCTTCCTTTTATTAGTTACGGGGGGTCTTCGATGCTGATTACGATGGTGGGCGTGGGTACTTTGTTGAATATTTCACGATATATGCAAAAAACCTAAGACATCTCCTCGTTCCCCTAGGTTTTCCCGCGGGGAGAGGGCTTAATGAGGGAGAGTCATTAATAAGCAAGAAGGAGAAAAAAGTAGTGAGCGAAAGGAAAGTGCGGGTGCTTCTCACCGGGGGAGGCACGGGAGGGCACATTTACCCGGCCGTGGCCATCGGCCAGGCGGTTCGACAGGAATGGCCGGAGGCGGAACTCCTTTATATCGGCACCAAACACGGTTTGGAAAAGAAAATTGTCCCGGAGGCGGGCATCCCGTTGACCTTGCTGGAGATGGAAGGTTGGCAAAGAAAGCTTTCTTGGCAGGCGCTAAAGGCGGGGTGGAAAACCCTCAGGGCTTTTTCCGCGGCCAAAGGGTTAATCAAAGCTTTTGCTCCTCATTTGGTGATTGGCACCGGCGGTTATGTTTGTTTGCCGGTGGTCTGGGCGGCAACTCACCTGGGCATCCCGGCCTTGCTGCACGAACAGAACGCCTTGCCCGGCCTGGCCAACCGCCTCCTGGCAGGGAAAGTAGAGCGGGTGATGCTGACTTTTTCTGCCGCCAAGCGGTATTTTCCGGCGCGGGTTCAGGACAGGCTGCAGGTAACCGGCTTGCCGGTAAGACCGAAGATCTTTCAGGTGACGAGGGAAGACGGACTGGCCTATTTTGGCTTTGCGGCGGATAAACTGACTTTGCTGGTGGTGGGCGGTTCCCGGGGAGCCCAGAAAATTAACCGGGCCATGCTGGCTTTGGTTCGGAAATATGCGGGGGATCCGCGTCTGCAGATGATTCATCTCACCGGACAGACCGGTTACGAGGAGTTTACCCAGGGACTGGCGTCTGCAGGAATAAATTGGAATAATATAGGGAATGTTATAATTAAACCCTATTTGCATGAAATGGAGTATGCTTTAGCCTGTGCGGACTTGTGCGTGGCCAGGTGTGGAGCGGCTTTTTTGGCGGAAATGACCGTGAAAGGGATTCCGGGGATTTTAATCCCGTACCCTTTTGCGGCGGAAAACCATCAGGAATATAACGCCCGGGCTTTGGTGGAACAAGGGGCGGCCGAATTGATTCTCGACCGGGAATTAACCGGCGAACGCTTGCTTGGCACGGTGGAACGCTTGCTTACCCAGGGCGAGGAAAGAAGAAAAATGGCGGAGAGCAGTTTGCGAGCGGGGCAGCCGGAAGCCATGGAAAATATTTTAAAGATCATCAGAAGATTTGTTAGTTAAATAAAAGGTAAATTAAATCAAGCTGATTGGACAAGCAAGAGCTTACTGTCAACCCTTTGGATGCCTAAGGATCACCTTTGTAACACCTTCGGAGCCAGTTGCATATATAGTAAACTACAGAGCAGGAAAAAGGAGGGTTGGGCAGTACTGGAGAGGAGATGGGTCGGTAGATGCAGGATAAAGAATTGTACCATTTTATTGGAATAGGTGGAGCCGGGATGAGTGGCATCGCACGCATCCTGCTGGAACTTGGGTATCGCGTTTCTGGTTCTGATCTTTGCGCATCGGAGATTACCAGACGGTTGGAGTCTTTAGGGGCCACAATTTACCTTGGCCATCAGGCCGATTATGTAAGTGCCGGGACCACCGCCGTGGTCATTAGCTCCGCTATTCCTCCTGAAAATCCGGAGGTGATTAAAGCCAGGGAATTAGGTATTCCTGTCATGCAAAGGGCCGAAATGCTCAGTAGACTGATGAAGCGTCAGCAGAGCATTGCCGTGGCCGGTGCCCACGGGAAAACCACCACTTCTTCGATGGTTTCTTTGCTGTTTGAAAAAAGTGGGTGTGATCCCACCATTGTCCTGGGGGGCGAGTTGAATGATATCGGCGGCAATGCCAAACTGGGACAAGGAAAGTACATAATTGCCGAAGCGGATGAATCGGACGGTTCTTTTCTGAAACTGTATCCGCAAATCAGTGTGGTTACCAATATTGAGGACGACCACTTGGATTTTTACGGAAGCACGGAAAAGATCCGGGAAGCCTTTTATCATTTTATTTTACATACGGCGGCCGACGGATTCGCGGTGTTGTGTTACGACGATCCGGGCGTAAAGGCCATCATCCCCCAACTGGTTGGAAAATTGAGCATTTTTAAATATGGACTAACGCCGGATCCTGCTCTGGATTATCTGGCGCGGGAGATCAGGCCGGACCGGATGACGACGAGTTTTTGGGTGGAAAGACAGGGTGAAAAGCTGGGCGAAATCAAGCTCCGGGTGCCGGGAAGGCATAATGTGGCCAATGCTTTAGCCGCAGTGGCCGTAGCGCTGGAATGCGGCCTGACTTTTCAGGAAGTGGCGGCTAGTTTCGTTGATTTTCGGGGCGTGCACCGGCGTTTTGAGCAAATCGGGGAGGTCGGTGGCGTGAAGATAGTGGATGATTACGCCCATCATCCCTCCGAACTGAAGGCGACCCTGCATGCGGCCCGTACTGTGGAACCGGACCGGATTATCGCGGTTTTCCAGCCCCACCGGTATAGCAGAACCAAGCATTTGCAGCGGGAGTTTGGGACGGCTTTTCAGGAGGCGGATCTCCTCATCGTAACTGATATTTATTCGGCCGGTGAAAAGCCGATTGAAGGCATCAGCAGCAGGTTAATCATTGAGGAGGTCGAAAAACAGACCGGGCAAAAAGTCGAATATATCCCCGATCGAACCATGATCGCCGCAAGGTTGGCCGAGATCGTCCAACCGGGGGACTTGGTATTGACCTTAGGAGCTGGAAACATTTGGTCAACCGGGTTAGAACTGAAGGAATTACTGCAGTAACGGGCCGGGGCTGGCGTGGTGTCCTGAGGGGCGACACATACTCCGAAAGCAGTTTGCTGAAATGATGAAAAATTGGAAGCAAGGCCATGAAAATTAATGAAAAGATATGGAGAGAGCAAGGAGATAAGGGCAGAGATGGAGATGGAAGTGTTTTATCAACAACTGGTGGAGAAGGGTTTTCAACCGCTTTGGAAGGCAGAACCATTGAAAAAATATACTTCGTGGAAAATCGGGGGTCCGGCGGATATCCTCTATGCTCCGCCTGATTACCGTGCCTGTGTGGAAGTCCTGAAAATGGCGCGGCAAGCCGGTGTTCCGGTTACTTTCTTGGGCGCCGGGACCAATGTGTTGGTGGCGGACGAGGGGGTCCGGGGTTTGGTGATTCTGACCACCAACTGGCGGGAAGTGACATGGGATGAGCAGGGGACGAAGGTTACCTCCGGAGCAGGGGTGCCCATCGCTGCATTAAGCCGTCTGGCCGGCGAAAGGGGACTCACGGGGCTGGAGTATGCGGTAGGGATCCCGGGGACTTTAGGGGGTGCCGTCATCATGAATGCCGGAGCCTATGGCTGTGCCCTGGAGCAAGTGCTCACGTCGGTCAAAACGCTGGATGAGGAAGGTAAGCTCAGGGAATACCAAAAGGGCGAGATGGCCTTGGGTTATCGGACCAGTATCTTTCAAGGCAAAAAAGAATTAATCGTGGAAGCAACCCTGGCGCTTCAACCGGGAAAGATTGATGAGATTAGAGCTAAAATGAATGAGTATTTGAAGCTGCGGCGTGAGAAACAGCCGTTGGATTTACCCAGCGCGGGCAGCATTTTTAAAAACACGGAACGGGGCGCGGGTCGCCTGGTGGAAGCAGCGGGCGCCAAAGGCTGGCGGATCGGTGATGCCCAAGTTTCCAAAAAACATGCTAATTTTATTGTCAATTTAGGCGAGGCGAAAGCGGCCGATGTCTTAGCCTTAATCGCGGAGGTGCAAAAAGCGGCGCAGCGACAATTTAACGTCGAACTGGAAACGGAAATTGTCCTGCTGGGTTTTCAAGACACCGGGAGGTGAAAGCTTTTGGAGAAATTCGTGATTATCGGCGGGAACAGATTGTCGGGAACGATACGCGTGAGCGGGGGAAAAAATTCTGTTTTGACGATCTTACCCGCTTGTCTTTTGTCTGGCGGGGTTTGTACCCTGCACGATGTGCCGAAATTAAGTGACGTCTATGTGATGAAAAATGTTTTGGAAAGCCTGGGAGCCAAAGTGGATTTTACGGGGAACACCATGGTGGTTGACGCTACCAGTGTCAGTAATGTCGAGTTGCCGGACCGGCTCACCAGAATGATGCGGGCTTCCAATTTGGTGATGGGGCCGCTTTTAGCCCGTTTCCAGTACGTCAAAATGGCCTATCCGGGTGGTTGTTCCATTGGGTCCCGGCCCATGGACCAGCATTTACGGGGGATGAAAACTTTAGGGGCGGAGATTAAGGAAAAACACGGCTTTATTGAAGCCAAAGCGACCCGGCTCGTCGGCAGCGAAATTTGCCTTGATTTTCCCAGCGTGGGGGCCACAGAGAATATTTTACTGGCGGCCACCCTGGCCGAAGGCGTGACCGTCATCCGCAACGCGGCACGGGAACCGGAAGTAGTGGATTTGCAAAACTTTTTAAACCAGATGGGGGCCAAAATCAAGGGAGCGGGGACGGACGTCATCCGGATTGAAGGCGTGAAAAAGCTTAATTCGGTAGAATACACGATTATCCCGGACCGGATTGAGGCGGGCACCTTTATGGTGATGGGGGCGATTACCGGCGGGGAAATCCTGATTAATAACGTCATTCCGGAGCATATTGAAGCGGTGATTTCCAAGCTGCGGGAGGCCGGGGTGGAAATCAACGAAACCGACGAAGGAATTCTGGTGCGGGGCGGGAAAAAAAGACAGGGGGTCGATGTGAAGACGATGCCTTTCCCGGGCTTTCCTACGGATATGCAAGCCCAGATGATGGCTTTGATGGCGGTTTCGGAAGGAACCAGCATTGTCACCGAAACGATTTTCGAAAACCGCTTTAAACATGTGGATGAACTGCGGCGGATGGGCGCGGATATCAAGGTGGAAGGGCGTGTGGCGATCATTAAAGGGGTTAAAAGCTTAAGCGGTGCCTATGTAGAAACTTCCGATTTGCGGGCCGGAGCGGCGCTGGTCACAGCGGGACTGGTGGCCGACGGGGCGACGGTCTTGGATAAAGTGCACCTGATTGACCGGGGCTATGAGAACTTTGAACAGAAATTGCGCGGACTGGGTGCGCAGATTTTGCGGGTAAACGGAAACGGGGGCAAGGATAAGCACTAACCCCCATCAGCAAGCATAAGCAAAGCCGAAGGAAGAAGGTACATATAAAGATCCATAAGTGAAGCTTAAAAAAGACGTTCTTAAGCGAAAAGGGGGCTTGAGAACGTTTAAATTAAAATATTATTGGACAAGAACGACCGATTTGCTATAATTATAGCAGGGAGTGGTCTGTAACGATGGTGCAACCTAATCCAAAGGTTACTTATCTGTACAAGAAAAGAAGAAAAGGCTCCTTTCTGGCTTTAGGGCTTTTTTTATTGTTCTGTCTTTCCTTATCAGGATACTTCTTTTTGAATTCCGCTTTCTTTAATCTTAGGGAAATTCAGGTGAGTGGCTGTCAAACCATCACCGAGGACGAGGTCATTGACTTAAGCGGCTTGGTCTTAGGCACCAATTTGTTTCATCTTGACGCCGGCGAGGTGGTCAAGCGCGTTGAGCTCCATCCGGTGGTCAAAACGGTGCGGGTTTCCCGCAAAATCCCGCATACGGTGCTGATTAAAGTGGAAGAGCGTGTCCCGGTTGCCTTAGTGGTGGGCACGGACAGTTATTTAGCCGTGGACCGGGAAGGTGTTTTTTTAAGGAAGGAAGAGGACTTCTTTAAGGAACTAACTTTTCCGGTGATTACCGGGTTTACGGTGGAAGAGGGGGTTAGTCCCGGGGCGAATCTGAGCACACCAGGTTTATCGGCCGCCCTTAGTTTGCTTGAGAAGATGGATGCCGCTTTTTTAAAGAATGTTGCGGAAATTAAGGCTACTTCTCCCTATAGCCTGACGCTCCAGATGTTAAACGGGGTGGAGGTGCGCTTCGGCGAGCCGGAAAAAATCGAGCGAAAGCTGCAACTGATTGAGGAGCTCTTGTTTGAAAAGGGCGAAGTCATCAATGATCAGACTGTGGAATACATAGATTTGCGCTACAATTCTTTACCGGTCATCAAACAAAAAATTCTTAACTAAAAAAAGGATAACGGAGGACCGTTGTGGAATAAGCACATGTTAAGAGATCTTTTTGTGCGGTTTCACTATAGGGCCTTTTAACAATATTAATATTATGGTTATAAGGAAGGAAAGGGGAATAAGTAATGCTGGAGTTTGATATGGATGATCTGCTCAGCCAGTGTGCCCAGATTAAGGTGGTTGGTGTAGGTGGCGGAGGGAGCAACGCAGTAAACCGGATGATCGAAAGCGGTCTTAAAGGGGTCGAGTTTATTGCGATTAATACCGATGCTCAAGCTTTATACACCTCGAAAGCGGAAAACAAAATCCAGATTGGGACAAAGTTGACGCGTGGGTTAGGAGCCGGGGCGAATCCAGAAATCGGTTTTAAAGCAGCCGAGGAAAGCCGCAATGATATTGTGGCGGCGATCAAAGGAGCGGATATGGTTTTTGTGACCGCCGGAATGGGAGGTGGGACCGGAACGGGCGCGGCACCTTTGGTGGCGGAAGTGGCTAAAGAATTAGGTGCGCTGACGGTAGGGGTTGTGACCAAGCCCTTTACCTTTGAAGGCCGCAAACGGTTCAGTCAGGCCGAGGAAGGCATCGTGAAAATCAAGGAAAAAGTCGATACCCTCATTACAATTCCCAATGAGAAGCTATTACAGGTAGTGGATAAAAACACCTCTATTAATGATGCGTTCCGGATTGCCGACGATGTTTTACGGCAAGGGGTGCAAGGCATATCCGACTTGATTGCCGTGCCGGGCTTAATTAACCTGGACTTTGCCGATGTGAAAACCATCATGGAAGATACCGGGGGAGCTTTAATGGGCATCGGCAGCGCCTCCGGCGAGAATCGGGCCAGTGTGGCCGCCAGGACGGCGATATCCAGCCCCTTACTGGAAACTTCCATTGAAGGGGCCAAAGGCGTGCTCTTGAATATTACCGGTGGGTCTAATTTAGGGCTTTTCGAAGTGAATGAAGCCGCGGAGATAATTGCCCAGGCCGCCGATCCGGAAGCGAACATTATCTTTGGCGCGGTGATTGACGAGAACATGGGCGATAATGTGCGGGTTACGGTGATTGCCACCGGTTTCGATAAACCGCGGAAGGAAAGCATCCTGGACACTAGCGGTTCTACAACCAAGCCCTTTAGCATTGATGAACTGGATATTCCGATCTTTTTGAGAAAGAAAAAATAACGGGAGCAAGCAAAAAGCAGGGAAAAATAACGAGCATCAATTGCTTGCCGGCCGACGTGGAAGGTGGAAGCAGCAGCCTGTGGGGAAACGAAAGAGGGTTGCTGCTTTTTCGTGTTCCAAAAAAGAGGATTTTTTCTGTCCGAAGGCGTATATCTATATCATATGCCGGAGGAAGGACCGGACGAAGAAAGAGTCTTTGTGCCGAAAACCAGTAAAAAATCAAGAAAAAGAGAAAGGTGAGAGGAAAACCATGAAATTTGTCGCGATTAACGGAAGCCCGTTTCCAGACGGGAATACGGCATTTTTATTGCAAAAGGGCTTACAACAAATCGAACAGCTTGGCGGCGAGGCGGAAATGATTCATGCCCTGGCCGTTTTAAAAAGCATGCCGGTTCCTTTTTGTACCAGTTGCATGACCCCCTGCACCGGGGCTTGCGCAAAAGGGACACTCATGGAAAAGGCTTTAAACAGTTTGCGGGAAGCCGACGGATTGTTGGTTGGTTCTCCGGTCTATTTTGGGACGGTGAGTGGGGAATTAAAGGCCTTTTGGGATAAAATGCGTTGTCTGCGGGGTGAAAAGGCGCTTCTTGACGTGCCCGGCGGGGCGGTGGCAGTGGGCGCTTCCCGTTTCGGCGGGCAGGAAGGAACCCTGCGGGCTATCCAGGACATGATGTTGGTGCAGGGCATGACCATAATCGGTGATGGGCAGGGGGAAGCCGACTGTGGCCATTATGGGGTGGCGGCCCAGCGACCAGCCCGGGAGGACGAGTCTGCTCAGGAAAGGATGCTCATCATGGCCAGGCGCCTCTTTGAAGTGAGCAAAGCAACGCAAAACTTGCGTTAAGCTGATGGTCGGCCGAAACGCAAGAAAGGATCAAAGTAGGAAAGTGGAGGTTATTGAATGACCATTCGTGCGGAGTTGGAAAATTTAGAGGAAAAATACCTGGCTCCTTACGCGACTTTTTCTGCCCGGAGCAAAGGCCGGGAGCGGGAGGAGATGCCGGATGCCATTCGCACTTGTTTTATGCGGGATCGGGACCGGATTATTCATTCAAAATCTTTCCGTCGTCTCAAACATAAGACCCAGGTCTATATTTCGCCGGATAACGACCATTACCGGACCCGTTTGACCCATACGCTGGAAGTAAGCCAAATCTCCCGGACCATCGGGAAAGCCTTGGGCTTGAACGTAGATTTGATTGAAGCCATTGCTCTGGGCCATGATGTGGGCCATACGCCATTTTCCCATACCGGAGAGGATGTTTTAAACAGGCTTTTGCCGGGCGGTTTCCGCCACAATGAAAACAGTGTCCGGGTGTTGACGCGCCTGGAACAAGGGCGAAACGGGCCGGGGCTGAATCTTACGTGGGAGACCTTGGCGGGGATCCTGCACCACAGTGGTCTGGAAAAGCCGGCCGAAGAAGAAAAGGATAATACATTAGAAGGGCAAGTGGTCCGTTTTGCGGATAAAATCGCCTATATCCAGCATGACATTGACGACAGCATCAGGGCCGGGGTACTCCAAACAGAGGATTTGCCCCAGGAATACCTGCAAGTCTTGGGTTATGACCATGGAAGCAGAATTACCACCCTGGTGGAGGATATTGTCGAAAACAGCCGCTGGAATATTGAATCCGGCGATTTAAGGATTAATCTCAGCCCCCACGTTAGCGCGGCTATGAAGGGGCTGCGGGCCTTTTTGTTTGAAAACGTCTACAAGGGTCCTTTGTGTATGGCAGAACGGCAAAAAGCGGTTTACGTGGTGGAGTTTTTGTATGATTATTACCTCAAGCACTATGAAATGTTGCCGGAGTTCTACCAGGAGATTGCCCGTGAGGAGGGGATCGAAAGAGGAGTCGTCGACTATATTTCCGGCATGACCGATAATTTCTGCATTGCGACCTTCCGCAAACTGGTGGTTCCCCGTTCGTACGTTCAAACTTAAGCTTTTGGTAAAAAACACGACACAAATTTCAAAAAAAAGCAGGAAGTTTGGAATCCATCACGAATAAATTGTAATTGTGTCCTGATTAATTTTTCTAGCAGGAGAAATGCTCTTTTGTGGCGAAAGAGATAAAAAAACAATAAGGTGTTGAGTTGTGTGCCCGGACAAATCCCTCAAGATTTTATTGATGACCTGCGGAGCCGGGTCGATATCGTGGACGTCATCAAGGATTACGTGCCCCTAAAGAAGCAGGGACAAAACTATAAAGGATTATGCCCTTTCCATTCGGAAAAGACCCCCTCCTTTGTGGTTTCACCTCATAAACAAATCTATCATTGTTTTGGTTGTGGCAAAGGAGGCAATGTTTTCACCTTTCTGATGGACAAAGGGGGCTTTACCTTTGTCGATGCGGTGGCCCATGTGGCCAAGCTCTGCGGGGTGGCTGTCCCGCAGGAAGAGCTGACGCCGGAAAAAGCTAAGCAAAAATCATTAAGGGAAAAATATTTTCATATTAATAAACTGGCGGTTGTTTTTTTTCAGGAGAGGTTAGATAGTCGCCAAGGGAAGGCCGCCGGTCTTTATCTGGCCAAACGCGGTTTGGGGAAAGAGATCATTGCCAAGTTTGCGCTCGGCTATGCTCCGAACGCGTGGGATGAATTAGGCCGTTATTTATTAAGTAAAGAGATTACAGAAGAAGAAATCATTACTTTGGGTCTGGCCACCAAAGGTCAAAGCGGAAAGCTCATCGATCGCTTCCGCAACCGGGTGATTTTTCCGATTTTTGACGACCGGAACCGGGTGATTGGTTTCGGTGGCCGGGTTTTAGATGATTCCCAGCCCAAGTACTTAAATTCCCCGGAAACGCCGCTGTTCAACAAGGGCCGGCAACTTTACGGGCTGAACCTGGCCAAGGCGGCCATCCGGGATGAGGAAAAAGCAATCCTTATGGAAGGCTATATGGATGTCATCGCCGCCCATCAACATGGAATTGGGCAAGCCGTGGGCACCCTGGGGACGGCTTTAACGGCGGAGCACGGCAAGTTATTGATGCGTTACACCTATAACGTAGTCTTGTGTTTTGATGCCGATGCGGCCGGACAGGAAGCGAGCCTGCGGGGGATGGACATCTTGCGGCAGTTAGGCTTAAGGGTTGCGGTAATGACCATCCCCGACGGCAAGGATCCGGATGAGTTTCTGCGCCGGAACGGGCAGGAAGGTTTTAGCCAGTTGGTGAAACAAGCGCCTTCGCTTGTGGAATATAAATTAGCGAAGCAAATGGAAAAATACAATAAAAATACCGTTGCCGGGAAAGTGCAGATTCTCCAAGCTTTAATTCCGGATTTATATCAAGTACAGAGCCCGGTGGAACGGCATGGCTTTATCGAACTGATTGCCCAACGGCTTTCGCTTTCCGAAACGGTCATCTATGCGGAAATGCGAAAGTTCCAAACCAAAACAGGGCCGACGCGTTTCAGCAAACATGAACATGAGGAAACAGCGCCTGTTCCTTCCGGCCCAAGCCTGAATGCCGCCGCCAAAGGGCAACGTTTTTTACTTAAGCTGTTGTTGGAAAAGCCGGAAATGTTACCGGAAGTGGAAGAAGCCGGCGGTAAGGAACTGTTTACGGATCAATTTTACCAGGAAATTTACCAAATTTATTATTTGTTGCGCCGGTCTGGTCATAATATAAAGGCTGAAGACTTAATAACCCATATTGAAAAGGAAGAAACTCGCCAAAAATTAACGGAAATCATCTTAGATGATGAAGTTCCTGCAGATTGGGCAAGAATATATAAAGATTGCTTGCTTACTTTACAAATAGATTGGTTAAAGCAAAAAATAGCCGAGAAAAATGCACTGATGATTGAATATGAAAAAAGCGGTAATGTCACCAAATCCTTAGAAATATTAGCCGAACTTCAGAAAATGATACAAAAACGGCAAAGCTTGGTGTCAACCCTTGTGAAGGTGGGGAATTCTCTTGAGTAACGAAAAGGATCAAGAATTTGAACAACTGAAAGCAACGGGAGTTAAAGAGCTGATTGAAAAAGGAAAAGCCCGCGGCAGCCTCACGTATAATGAGGTAAACAACGCGCTGGAAGGCATTGAATTAACGCCCGACCAAATTGAAGAAGTGTATGAATTAATCGGGTCGATGGGGATTGCCCTTATCCCGGACGCTTCGGAGATTGAGACTTTGGATGATGAAACCGTTCTTGATTTGGAGCAGGAAGAGGAAGCCGAGGAAGTTGATCTGGATTTATCCGTTCCGGAAGGGGTCGGGATCGACGATCCTGTGCGGATGTACCTCAAAGAAATCGGACGGGTTCCGTTGCTTACTGCTGAAGAAGAGATCGAACTGGCAAAGAGGATGGAAAAAGGCGATGAGGAGGCCAAGCGTCGTTTGGCGGAAGCTAACCTGAGGCTGGTGGTTAGTATTGCCAAGCGTTACGTGGGTCGGGGCATGCTGTTTTTGGATTTAATCCAGGAAGGAAACCTGGGTTTAATTAAGGCTGTGGAAAAGTTTGATTTCCGGAAAGGCTTTAAATTCAGTACTTATGCAACCTGGTGGATTAGACAGGCGATTACCAGAGCCATTGCCGACCAGGCGCGGACCATTCGGATTCCGGTGCATATGGTCGAGACGATTAACAAATTAATCCGGGTGTCCCGGCAATTACTGCAGGAGTTAGGGCGCGATCCTCTCCCGGAAGAGATTGCCGAGGAAATGGAAATTCCGGTGGACAGGGTGCGCGAGATTCTCAAAATCGCCCAGGAACCGGTGTCTTTGGAAACGCCGATTGGGGAAGAAGAGGACAGCCATCTGGGTGATTTCATTGAAGATGAAGATGCTCCGGCACCGGCCGAGGCCGCTTCCTTTATCCTGTTGAAAGAACAGTTGGAGGAAGTTTTGGAGTCCTTAACACCGCGGGAAGAGCGAGTCCTGCGTTTGCGCTTTGGCCTCGATGACGGGCGTGCCCGTACTTTGGAAGAGGTCGGGCAGCAATTTGGGGTGACCAGAGAAAGAATCAGACAGATTGAGGCGAAAGCATTGCGGAAATTAAGGCATCCCAGCCGCAGCCGCAAGCTGAAGGATTATTTGGATTAATAAGCAAAAGTTAGCCCTTGACCGCTGCGCCGGATTATTATAAAATAATCAATGTCGCGTTACGGAGTAATGGGCCTATAGCTCAGCGGTAGAGCCACCGGCTCATAACCGGTCGGTCCCTGGTTCGATCCCAGGTGGGCCCACCACATAATATAAAGCAAGATTATAAATGATCATATGGGCGATTAGCTCAGCTGGGAGAGCGCCTGCCTTACAAGCAGGATGTCGGCAGTTCAATCCTGTCATCGCCCACCATTTACTGTTAGATGAATTGTCATATATCAAATATATGACAATTATTTTATCATTAATAATATGTTTTTATTCATTTAGCAGCATGAAAGAAGCAGGAAAAGGAGGCTTAATCAAGAATACATAAATAAACAGCGTACATGGCGACAAAATTCTGAAAAAAGCAAAAGCAAGAGAGCAAAGCGAACAACAAACACCAAAATGTTACAAACGCAGATGAAAGGGGTTAAGTTTTAGTGAAAAGGCAAAGGGCACAATCTGTTTTCCTGTCGCTATCTCTTACTTTTCTGATAATTCTTTGTGTTCCTGTTTTTTCTGCACAAGCGGAAGAAACTCCTTTATATTCTCTTGCCCAATTGAACGAAGACTCCATTGCAGAAGATCCTTCTTTTGATGATATAGAAGGTCATTGGGCGGAAAAAGTCATCAGAGATTGGCAAGCTCGCCAACTGGTGGCGGGGTATCCTAATGGCTTCTTACGGCCGGATAATCCAATCACCAGAGCAGAATTCATTGCCTTAGTCAACCGTGTTTTTGGTTATCAGGAAGTCGGAGCGTTTTCTTTCAACGATGTTGCGTCAACCGACTGGTTTGCCGGAGAAATTGCCAAGGCAGCAGCGGTAGGTTACATCGGCGGTTATCCTGATGGCTCGGTGAAACCGAATAATCCGATTACCCGGCAGGAAGTGGCGGCAGTTTTAGCAAGGATTCTTTTGTCAAGTGGTGAAATTGATAATGATGAACAGGAATACATTCAAGTAAAGTTTTTGGATAACGTACAATTCCCTGATTGGAGCCGGTCGTCAATTATGGCAGCGGCAGCGAACGGCTATATGAGTGGTTATCCTGACGGTACCTTTAGGCCTGCTGTATTCATTACGAGGGCCGAGGCAATTTCCACTCTGGATCGTGCGATGATTATAAAAGAAACTTTAGAGGAAGGGCAAAATTTATCCGGGGACAGGATTACTGAAAGCAGAGGGAGAAAAAACAGAGATGCCAGTTTAAGCAGCTTAAGCGTTAACGGAGTGCTGGTAACAGGTTTTGCTCCTGACATATTCTCTTATGAAGTCACATTACCGTATGGTACTACTGAATTGCCGATTGTAACGGCCAAAGTTTCTCATATTAAAGCAAAGGTAACGATCTCCCAAGCAACAACTTTACCTGGGAATGCATTCGTGGTAGTCAGAGCGGAAAACGGGAGGACCCAGACTTATGAAGTAAGCTTTAAGCTTGCTTTAAGTTCATCGAAATCCATCACTAGCTTCGGCTTTGCCACACCTGCAGCCACCGGTGTGATTGACGAAGCTGCGAAGACCATTGCGGTAACAGTGCCGTATGGAACTGATGTGACCAGCTTAACACCGACCCTTGTACATACCGGAGCCAGCATCGTACCTGCTTCAGGCACATCGCAAGACTTTACGAATCCTGTGGTTTATACCGTAACGGCAGCAGATGCAACGACTGCCCAATATACCGTGACTGTGACGATTGCTCCGGATACGGATGCCAGTCTGACTTCGTTGGCGGTTAATCCGGGCAGTATTGACTTTGATCCCGGAACGTTAATATATGACAATGTGGTAGTACCATACGGAACAAGTACCGTCACGGTAACGTTCACAGCAGCGCCCCAAGCCACGACCAGTGTGGAATCACCGCAAACTGTGATGA
>Ga0208564_1000264_pt1 | contig 48990 bp, 41 predicted proteins | sample AD_UKC073_MetaG_FD_184439 | JGI IMG/M metagenome (GOLD analysis project Ga0208564, IMG submission 184439) | Active sludge microbial communities of municipal wastewater-treating anaerobic digesters from USA - AD_UKC073_MetaG (SPAdes) (version 2) | ecosystem: Engineered > Bioreactor > Anaerobic >... | reverse complement strand
GTGCTCTAAAAATTAACTCCCGTTTGCTACATTTTTTATCTTGCCAATCACATCATAAGGAATTACTTGTCCTTTTCTGAGACGGTTATAGTTATCTCTCTTTATCAAACAGTGCCTTGACACTATCGGGAACACTGTTCATCCTTGACATTGCTAGTGGATATGTTAGAATGTTATACTGTAGGTACAGTAGTGCCTGTTGACACCGCACGGGACGGGTTTTATGTAAAAGGGGCTTAGCTGCATTGCCCCTACCTTTTCCGGCGAGTCCTTAAATAGGGGGAGGTGCACTTTATGTACGCCATTATTGAGACTGGCGGCAAGCAGTACCGTGTTCAGGAGGGTGACACCCTTTATGTGGAAAAGCTCCCTTTTGAAGCCGGTGAAACTGTGGAGGTAAATAAGGTTTTAGCTTTAGGCAAGGACGGCGAGTATAAATTCGGCACACCTCTGGTTGAGAATGCCAGGGTCATCATAAAGGTGGTCCGGCACGGCAGGGGGAGAAAAATTATTGTTTTTAAGTTTAAAGCCAAAAAGAACTATCGCCGCAAGCAGGGTCACAGACAACCCTTTACTCAGGTTATTGTAGAAAAAATTGAAGCTTAAATTTAGTTTTGCGATCACGCATGAAGATGGAAAAGAGGTGGTAACATGGCACATAAGAAAGGTGTAGGTAGTTCCAGGAACGGCCGGGATTCCCAGCCTAAAATGCTTGGCGTAAAGAGGGCTGACGGTCAATTTGTCCTTGCCGGCAGCATTCTGGTCAGACAGCGTGGCACAAAAATTCACCCTGGCCGCAACGTTGGCAGGGGTGGGGATGATACACTTTTTGCGATTGTCGACGGTGTGGTCAGCTTTGAAAGAAAGGGCCGTTCTAAGAAAACCGTCAGTGTCATTCCCCAAGCAGCAACTGGAGTATAGGTATAAAAAGATGCGGTCCTTCAGGGACCGCTTATTTTTTAAAGGTCCCTGGGACAGGCGTTCAACTGGGCCTGGGAAGCATATAAAATTTAGTGCGGAGCGGAGTAACCTTCGGGTTTTGAGAGCGGGTGCCGTCAAGGTTCCTGCGGGGAGGGGTGAAGGTGAGATTCAGAAAACTTCTAGATGTAATTCAGGGACAGAGACATGATTTTTTAAACCACTTACAGGTCATTTCCGGTCTACTTCAGTTGAAAAAAGAGGAACGTTTGCGTGATTACCTGTCCCAGGTAAGTATAGAGCTGGCCAGGTTAAGTAAAACAGCTAAAATAAGAATTCCCGATGTTACAGCCTGCCTTTTAAATGCATTCCACGAAGCTGCTATGAACCAGGTTGACCTGGAACTGGAGGTAACTTCCGATTTTACCGGCTGTGTTGTACCTGGTCCTGTTGTGGCTGAAGCACTGGAGTGCTGCCTGATTCCTTTCTTTAAGTTGATGGAATCCCCGCAGGCTCAGGAAAGGTTCATTAAGGTGTATTTTCAAGAGAACGAAGAAAACAGTATCTGCCGTCTTCTCTTTCCCGAACCCCTGCTGGGTGATCTTGAATACTTTGAAAAGGAACTGAATTCTGTGGGGAGTCTCCTGGGTCCTTACGGCGGCCGGGTAAACATGGCTGTAGCAAATGGTGGGGTAGAAATATTTTTGGTTTTTCCGGGTAATGAAAAACAATAATTGGTTAAACTAAACCACAGGTGATTATGATGTTTATCGATAAAGCCAGGATTTATGTCAAAGGTGGCGATGGCGGCAATGGGTGCGTAGCCATGCGCAGGGAAAAGTACATACCAGAAGGCGGTCCCTGGGGAGGTGACGGGGGCCGTGGTGGCGATGTTATTATCCTGGCTGACGAAGGATTGCGTACGCTGGTGGATTTCCGGTACAAGAGGCACTATAAGGCCGAGCGGGGAAGACATGGTGAGGGCAAAAACATGCATGGGGCATCCGGAGAAGCCCTTGTTTTGCGAGTGCCGGTGGGTACGGTGATCAGGGATGACGACAGCGGGGAAATCATTGCGGACCTGATTCGACACGGCCAGCAAGTTGTCGTAGCCCGGGGAGGCAGGGGAGGCCGGGGTAATGCCCGTTTTGCTACCCCCAACAATAAAGCGCCCAGGATGGCGGAACTTGGAGAACCCGGGGAAGAGCGCTGGCTGCTCCTGGAACTTAAACTGATTGCTGACGTTGGCCTGGTTGGTTTCCCCAATGCCGGAAAGTCCACTATAATTTCCCGTGTTTCAGCTGCCCGGCCTAAAATTGCTGATTACCCTTTTACTACGCTTGCTCCCGTTCTCGGCGTGGTCAGGGTGGAAGACGGGCGCAGTTTTGTGATGGCTGATATTCCCGGCCTGATTGAAGGCGCCCATACAGGGGCCGGGCTGGGCTACGAATTTTTGCGCCATGTGGAGCGGACCCGCCTGCTTGTCCATGTTCTCGATACAGCGGGTAGCGAAGGACGTGACCCGGTGGAGGACTTCCGAGTAACCTGCCGGGAAATATCCCTTTACAATCCTGTGCTCGGCCAAAGGCCAAGGATTATTTGTGCCAATAAAATGGATTTGCCGGATGCCGGCCCCAATCTGGACAGGCTAAGGGATGCCTTTGGTGAAGAATATGAAATATTCCCTGTTTCTGCTGCTACCGGTGAAGGTCTGGATGCTTTGGTCTACCGGATTATCGACCTTTTGGATAGTCTTCCCCGGGATTTAACAGCTATTGAGGAAACGGAACATGTGGTTCACACCCCGGAGCCCCGTTTTACCGTAACCCGCCAGGGTGGTATCTTCCTGGTGAAAGGAAAGGAAATCGAGCGACTTGTGGCCATGACCGACATGGAGCAAGATGAGGCCGTAGAACGACTGCAGCGGATTATCCAGCGCAGCGGTATTGAAGATGCCCTTAAGGAAGCCGGTATTAAAGAAGGCGACACGGTTAAAATAGGCAAGCTGGAATTTGAATACGTTGAATAGCCGGCAGCGGAAGGCTGTTCTGCTCCGGACTGCTGTTTGTACTATTAATTGTTATTATTGTGTAGTTAGTTATGATCTACTTTTTCTATTAAATTTGGGAGCAGGAGCATCTGATATGGGTGATGAAAGACGTCATTTTCAAACATTTAAGAGGATTGTAGTGAAGGTAGGCACCAGTTCAGTTGCCCATGATACCGGAAAACCCAACCTTTACCGGATCGAAACTCTGGTCAGGCAACTGGCTGACCTCCATAACCAGGGCAAGGAAGTTATCCTGGTCACATCAGGGGCCATTGGTACCGGAGCCGGAAAACTAGGCCTGCCGGGGCGTCCCAAGACCATTCCCGAGAAGCAGGCGGCAGCAGCAGTGGGCCAGGGTGTTTTAATGCATATTTACGAAAAAATATTTGCAGAGTACGGAGTGACGGTGGGCCAGGTGCTCCTTACGCGTGAGGATTTTGCCGACAGGCGGCGTTTTTTAAACGCCAGGAATGCCATGCACGCCCTGCTTCAATTTGGTGTTATTCCGATTATAAATGAAAATGACACCGTGGCCGTGGATGAAATCAAACTGGGTGACAACGACAACCTTTCAGCACTGGTTGCCAGCCTTATTGATGCAGAATTGCTGATTTTGCTTTCAGATATTGACGGGCTATTTACAGCAGACCCCCGAATAAATCCGGATGCCCGCCTGATCAAAGAAATCCGGGAAATCACACCTGAAATCGAGGCACTGGCCGGCGGTGCGGGGAGACTGGGAACTGGCGGTATGTCCACAAAGTTACAGGCGGCAAAAATCGCCATGCATTCCGGTGTGGTAACAGTTCTGGCGAATTTGAAAGAAAAGGATGTTGTCCGTAGCATTTTAAACGGTGAGCCGGTGGGGACTGTTTTCTGGGCTAGCGCCAATAAAATGGAAAATAAAAAGCGCTGGATCGCCTTTAATTCATCCGTATGCGGCAGGCTGTATGTGGATGAAGGGGCAGCCCAGGCGCTTTTAAAGCACGGGAAGAGTCTTTTGCCATCCGGCATTACCAGGGTGGAAGGCAATTTCGAAATGGGTAATACAGTTTCGATAGTGGGCCCGGACGGACGGGAAATCGCCAAGGGTATCGTTTATTATTCTTCAGATGAAATCGATTTGATTAAAGGGGAGCAGTCCAGGGATATTCAGCGCATTATCGGGCATAAGGACTACGACGAAGTCGTGCACCGGAACAACATGGTTCTTGAAATATAAGGTATGGATATGGACATGCTTTTAAAGATGCTTAGTCGTTATTTTACCCCATTTGACATTTTGTCTTGCTTTTCTCCTAACCACACTGTACAATTTGCTTATGAGTAAAGAGGCTATAATTAAACAAAGTCGATTAGGTATTATGGGTGGAACCTTTGACCCGATACATTATGGACACCTTGTTGCCGCTGAAGGTGCGCGCTATGAGTTTAACCTGGAAAAGGTAATATTTGTGCCGGCGGGTAGGCCTCCCCATAAACTCAATTATAAGATCACCGATCCCTGGCAGCGTTTCACCATGACCAGCCTGGCGGTTCAATCCAATCCTTTTTTTGAGGTTTTGCCTCTGGAGGTGGAACGTCCAGGTCCTTCTTATGCCATTGATACAGTGCGGGAGATCATACGGCTTTATCCCGGGATGGAGGTATACTTTATAACAGGCGCAGATGCAGTTTCGGAGATCCTGACCTGGAAGAACACGGAGCAACTGCTGTCCATCTGCCACTTTATTGCTGCGACCCGGCCCGGGTACCGCATGGACGACATGTGGGAAAAACTAAAACGGTTGCCCGGGGAATTAAAGGATAGAATTCATTGCATGGAAGTGCCCGCACTGGCTATTTCGTCTTCAGATATCCGGCAGCGTTTACGGGATGGGAGGCCTATTAAGTACCTGCTGCCCGAGCCTGTGGAAGAATATATTATTAAGAACAAAATTTACAGGTAGGGATTTTGGAAAAATCTTTGTCTGTTTAGCATTGCATTAGGTTATTTCCTTCTGCAAATAATAGCTTCAAGAAAAAAGTTTCTTTTGGAGAGAGGTGATTAGTTAATGGCGCGTACCTTGTATGTTGGTAATTTACCGTGGGCTACTAAAGCTGAAGATCTTGCCGATGCTTTCTCCGCGCACGGAGAAGTTTTGAGTAGCCGCGTTATTACTGATCGTGAGTCCGGTCGCTCCCGCGGATTTGGCTTTGTTGAAGTCCGGGACGAAGATGCGGATACCATGATCGCCGCTATGAACGGGACGGAGCTTAATGGCAGAATTATTACAGTGAATGAGGCCAAAGCACGGGATGAACAGCGCTAAATCTTTAAAAACCTCCGTAAGGAGGTTTTTTTATCGTGTGTTTTTTATAATTTTTGTAATAAGATAAAATGTCCAGTTTTATCCGGGTAAAATAATATATAATAAAGATATTAGGAAAGAGGCACTTTGGCAATGGCTTTAATTGAAGGAGATCTAAGGCTATAAGAGAATAGTATAGAAAAACAATAGCAAAACTAATAAGGGGGAGTGGCGTTGTCATTAAGTCCACAGGCACTGGTTAATATTGCTGTGCAGGCGGCAAAGGATAAGAAGGCGGAAGACATTACTGTTCTTGACATTCGCAAGATTTCGATTATCGCTGATTATTTCCTTATCTGCAGTGGCCGTTCCAGCACCCATGTACAGGCTATTGTTGAAAACATTCAAGAAAAACTAGAGGAAAAGAACATTAACGCCTTGCGCCGGGAGGGTTTCCGGGAAGGTGAATGGGTTTTGCTGGATTACGGTGATGTAGTGATTCATGTCTTTCAAGAGGCTGAACGGCAATTTTATAACCTGGAGCGCCTGTGGGGGGACGCCCCTGTGGTGGGGGTGCCTGTAAACATTTAGATAATTTAACTAGGCTGTTGAAACTCGCCTCTGAACTGTCTGGAGGAAAGTTGCTTGCTCCAGAACGGGGGGAGCACCGTTATCGCGCAAAGAGGGCAAAGAAATAGGGCATAGGCTGTTTACAGTCTTAATGGTTAGGAAGAGAAAGCGGATGGCAGTTTTCCGCTAACCCAAAGGGGTCATATTATGCCATTAAGATTGGTACCGCGGGAGAACCTCTCGTCCCTTCAGGGGACTCAGGGAGGTTTTTTATGTTTTATGGCATTGATATGTTTTAGAATGTTTAAAATGGAATGCCTGTAAGTTTGAACCTGTTAAAAACTTGAGTAATTATTGTTTCTGTGATAAAATCATCAAATGGACGGTATGGCTTATAAAGACGCGAATAAGCGGTTTGTTACTAAAAAATTCATCTGCTGCTTTTATCGAAAATATAAACTGGTTTATTTGTGAGAAAAAGTGATTGATTAAGACGGTTTTTTGCCTATGAATTGGGTTTCTCATCAATTACCGGCTTAGTACTGATTAACTTGCCGACTGCTCTGTAGATGTAAAAATCAACTGGATACCTTGCTGCTATGAGCGGCTTGCGCCTGTTAATTTAGGGGGGACTTTTTAGTTGAACGACAATTATGATTTTAGAGCTCTGGAAGAAAAGTGGCAGGCCCGCTGGGAAAAAGAGGGCATCTACCAGATACCCGATTTTTCTGACAGGCCAAAGTACTATTGCCTGGAGATGTTTCCATACCCTTCCGGTAAACTCCATATGGGGCACCTGAGGAATTACTCAATCGGTGACGTAGTAGCTCGTTTTAAAACCATGCAGGGTTATCATGTGCTTCATCCCATGGGTTGGGATGCATTTGGCCTGCCGGCGGAGAATGCAGCCATAAAGCACGGGGTTCACCCTGCTAAATGGACTTTTAATAATATTGATAATATGCGTGCCCAGCTGAAGCAAATGGGAATTAGTTATGACTGGAACAGGGAGGTAGCTACTTGCCACCCGGATTATTATCGCTGGACCCAGTGGCTTTTTCTCCAGCTCTTTCACAAGGGACTGGCCTACAAAAAGAAGGCGGCGGTAAACTGGTGCCCTGAATGCGCTACCGTTCTGGCCAATGAGCAGGTTAAGGACGGGGGGTGTGAGCGCTGCAAGACGCCGGTGATAAAGCGAGAATTGTCCCAGTGGTTCTTTAAGATTACCGCCTACGCCGAGCGTTTGCTCAACGACCTGAAGCTCCTTGAGGGATGGCCGGAAAAGGTCAAGATCATGCAGGAGAACTGGATCGGGCGCAGCGAAGGCGCCGAGATTGACTTCAAGGTGGATGGAATGGATGAAACCATTACCGTATACACCACCCGGCCTGATACCCTTTTCGGCGTCACCTATCTGGTCCTGGCCCCGGAACACCCGCTGGTGGAGAAGCTAATTGAAGGTAAAAGGGAAGAAGCCGAAATCCGTAAATTCATTCAAAAAGTACGGAACTTGTCCGAGCTTGATCGCACTTCCACGGAGGCAGAGAAGATAGGTCTGCCCACCGGCGCCTTTTGCATAAATCCTCTGACCGGAGAAAAGGTACCTGTCTTAATCGCCAACTATGTCCTGCTGGAATACGGCACAGGTTGCGTAATGGGTGTTCCCGCCCACGACCAGCGTGACTTTGAATTTGCCCGGAAATATAATTTTCCCATTCGTGTGGTCATTCAGCCCGCCGGGGACAAACTGGATCCTTCAACCATGGAGGCTGCCTACGAAGGGGAAGGTGTAATGGTTAACTCCGGCAAGTTTGACGGGTTGCCCAATAAGGAGGGCATGAAGGCCGTAACCCGGGAGCTGGAAAAACTGGGGAAGGGCAGGTTCCGGGTAAACTACCGCTTGCGGGACTGGTTGATTTCCCGGCAACGTTACTGGGGAGTGCCCATTCCTATTATCTACTGCGACAATTGCGGGACAGTTCCGGTTCCTGAAAGTGATCTGCCTGTAATGCTGCCCATGAATGTTGAATTCAAACCAACCGGCCGTTCACCTTTGGCGGATTGTCCCGAGTTTGTAAATACAGTCTGCCCCAGCTGCGGAGGGCCAGGCAAAAGAGAAACCGACACTATGGATACCTTTATGTGCTCTTCCTGGTACTATTACCGGTATACCAGTCCCAGGGAAACAGAAGGGCCCTGGGACAAGGCGAAAGTCGACTACTGGCTCCCCGTCGATCAGTATATCGGCGGAGTTGAACATGCTATTCTGCACCTGTTGTATTCCCGGTTTTTTACCAAGGTTCTTTATGACTTAAAGCTGGTCAACACCCAGGAGCCCTTTACCAACCTCCTCACCCAGGGCATGGTCCTCAAAGACGGGGTTAAAATGTCCAAATCCAGGGGGAATGTAGTGAGCCCGGAAGATATTGTGGCTCGTTACGGGGCCGACACGGCAAGGCTGTTCATCCTTTTTGCAGCTCCCCCCGACCGCGATTTGGAATGGAGCGATCAGGGGGTTGAGGGTTGCTTCCGCTTCCTGAAAAGGGTCTGGCGCCTGGCGGCGCCTCTGGCGGATTTCCTAAAAGGCGTACCACTGGCGCCTGCTGCCAACCTTGTGGGGGCAAACCGGGAAATGCGCCGAATTACACATAACACCATTAAAAAGGTAACTGAGGATATCAGCAACCGCTTCAACTTTAACACGGCAATCAGTGCCATTATGGAGATGGTGAACGCCCTTTACCAGTACAAGGAAATCCCTGAGACTGACCGCAGCCCTGCCGTATTAAGGGAATCCCTGGACACCCTGCTGCTCCTGCTGGCACCCTTTGCCCCTCATATCACCGAAGAAATCTGGGAGGCTACGGGTCATGAGGGCAGTATCCACCAGCAACCCTGGCCGGCTTATGATCCTGAAGCCATTCAGGAAGATGAAATAACGATAGTGGTGCAGATTAACGGTAAAGTGCGTGAGCGGCTGCTGGTCCCAGCGGACCTGCCGCCGGAAAAGATGCAGGAAAGAGTTCTGCAGGAACCCAGGGTATTGAGGTTAATCCAGGACAAGAAGATCATAAAAATCATACCGGTGCCGGGAAAATTGGTAAATATTGTGGTCAAGTAAGCTGCCCAGGCACATCCCTAAAGAGTTGACCTGAGCCGGGCAGTGGGTATGGAGACTGTCTTATGTATGGCTATGTCTGTGTGCCATGTTAGAATATAATTCAGGGGGAGCCCTTTCGACTTCCCCTGGTTTATTTTAAAGAGGCCTGTGCCTTAAATTAGCTAGAGTTTTCCGGCCTATGCTTCAAAAGATGATAAAACCTCAATACAGATCCAAAGCCCGCTTTTTGCACAGGCAAACAGCGGGCTCCTTTTCGTAAAGGCGTAAGTGGATCCTGTTTTTATCAACTGCTAAATAAAAAATAACGACAGGCAAACATTTCTAAGGTTGCTCATTATCCCCGCTTAGGCTGCAGGCCGTACCGCTGAATTTTCCGGTAAATGGTGGCACGGCTGATCCCCAGTACCCTGGCAGCCCTGGTTTTCCCTTCGTCCGTCCAGCCGTACCGGTCCAGCGCCGTAATGATGGCATCCTTCTCAAGCTGGGCCAGGGGCAGGAGCCTTCCGTCACTGGTGGTATGATTGGGAAGCCCTTTTTTGGTTGTTTCCCGCAGGGCCGGTGGGAGGCTTTCAACACTAATAGTATCGCCTTCTTCCATGTTGATGGCATATTCTACAGCATAGACCAGCTCTCTCACATTGCCGGGCCAGTAATAATTCATGCAGACGTTTAAAGCTTCACTGGAGAACCCTGTAATGTTTTTACCCAGTAACTTATTAAACCGCTTCATATAATAATCCAGAAGCAACGGGATATCTTCCTGCCTTACCCGCAAAGGAGGTATGACCAGGGGGATGACGCTGAGAAGGTAATAAAGGTCGTCTCTAAAAATTTTTTTGCGGACCAGCTCCTGCAGATCAGAATTAGTTGCTGCGATTACTCTTGTGTCAACAGGGATCAAACGGGTACCGCCGACCCGCTCGACCCTGTGCTCCGTCAAGACTCTTAAGAGCTTGGTCTGCAGGTACAGTGACAAGTTGCTAATCTCGTCCAGAAAAATGGTTCCCCCGTCGGCAAGTTCAAATTTACCTGGTTTGCTGCCCCGCTTGGCGCCGGGGAAAGCCCCTTCGGCATAGCCGAAAAGCTCTATATCCAGCAAGTTTTCAGGCATAGCGCCGCAGTTTATGGTGATAAAGGGTTTATGGCCGTGGGGACCTGCAGCGTGAATGGCCCTGGCAAACACCTCTTTACCTGTGCCGCTTTCGCCAATGATCAGTACAGTTGAGTTGCTTGAAGCTATTTTTTGGGCCTTGGTTTTAACCGATATAAGCGGCTGGCTCACCCCCACGATATCCTCAAAATGGATAACCTCCTGGGTGTTCATGATTTCGTAAGCCAGCTTTTGCGTTTCCTTGAAATCCCTGAAAGATGCCACTACGCCTACAACCTGGCCGTTTTCCAGTTTGATGGGCTTAGCCGTACTGAGCAGGTGGAGCTTGCGCCCCTCGTAATTAATGAACACTTCCTTTGATTGAAAACCCTTACCATCCTTTAGGACCTCCGCCAGGGGCAGAGAGGGTAACACTTCTTTTGAATTTTTGCCGATAATAGATTTTTTTCTGGTTCCAAAAACCCTTTCTGCAGAACGGTTGAAGTGGGTGATTATACCATCGCTGTCAATGGCTATAACACTCTCCGCCACAGAATCTACTACTGCCTCGAGCCGGTTGGCCATGACCATCCGCTCAGTCAATATTTCCCGCTCCAGGGCCTTGCTGCTGATCAGATCGGCCATTCTTCCGATAAACTCAATCAGGGAATCTGTATTTCTGCCCAGCGTTTCCTTCTGTTCATTATTAAAGGCGATCAAACTGATAGTACCTATGGTTTCGGATGCCGCGATGATGGGATAAACAATCGAGGCTTTGTAAAAGCACCGTCCTGTCAGGGGACAGGAGAGGCAAATCCCGTGGAACCCGGCTTCACTGATGAATATATGTTTGCCTGTTTGCAAAACGTGTTTGTTTACAAACCCGCGCAAAAGGCGGGTCCCCACATCATTTCGGACAATGCCAGTGCCGGCTACGCGTACCAGATCCGTGTCGATAATTTCTACCTCTATTTTCAACACGGTGGCTATTGCTTCAGCTACTTTCTGGCAGCTTTCGCTAACCTGTCCTAGCCTGGTCATTTTCTTACAGCTCCCCCAAGAGATAATCAGGTAACATTCTATTCTCGCAAGGCAGATAATTATCCTACCTGTTTAAAAAAGTATATAAATAAAGTATATAAATATAAACCGTAAACCGCCTTGAATAAGGCGGTTCAGGCCGTTGTTGAAATTGCAATTGTCGACGATGAGCTGGTTTCAGTTTTTCGATGTGGCACTAAACCACCATAAAAACCAGTTTACATAGAAGCAACTTCTTTAGCTGCTGAAGCATTATCATAACCTCTTACAGGTTATTGGTTAAAATGCTCCCGCTGCAGGGAGCAACAGGTTGACAGCAAGTTACTTATGGATAATAAAAGTAATAAAAGGGGACTTTTAATCTATAAAAACGCCTGTTGCTTTGTGAATATTTCAGGGTTTTGTGAGTATCGCCGGGAAAGGTAGTTCAGGCAGCGGCCTGACGGGCACATTCCCAGCCCAGTTCAAGGGCTTTTTTATTTAAAGCCTCTGTTCCCGGGGGAATGCGTGATAACAGGGCCTGTTTTAATGATTCCAGAGAGACAATGCCGGTAATGGCAGCCAGTGCTCCCAGGGCTACCACGTTGGCCACTATCTCTTTGCCCAGGGACTCTCTGGCTATCCGGCTGTAGGGAGCCGAAACCATTCTGATGCCGTCCCGTTCAGGAGCCTGTACATAAGTGCTGTCAACGATCAGTGTCCCGTTGGGGCCCAGTTCCTTTGCATAACGGTTCAGGGCTTCCTGGCTCATTGCCAGCACGATGTCCGGTTTTGTTACCTTGGGGTAATCAATATCATCATTGCTGATGATGACTTCCGACTTGCTGGCTCCTCCCCGGGCTTCCGGCCCGTAGGACTGGGTCTGTACGGTGTTTTTTCCTTCCCTGATGACGGCTTCAGCCAGAATCTGTCCTGCCAGAATCAGTCCCTGGCCACCAGACCCACTTAAAATAATCTCACAGGTTTGATTCACGGAATCATCCCTCCTCGGGTATCGTTATTCTTTATATTCTTTCCATGAGTTGCTGGTATGCTTCTGTAAATTCTGGAGCTTCTGTTTTATAGAGTTCGCCGATGATAAAATTGCCCTGCAACTCTTCCGGCGTTAGCTTTTTGGCTTTCTCCACCGGTATTCCGTGTTCCTTCTGCCACATTAGCATGTCATAGGCGCTCCCCATTTTATTCCGCCTTCCGTAGGATACCGGACAGGCTGTAACAGCTTCAATGAGGCTGAATCCTTTATGGTTGGCACCGTTACAGATCAGTTCGGTCAACAGGCTGGTATGATAGGTTGTGGCCCGGGCGATATAGGTAGCCCCTGCGGCTTTGGCCAGTTCCGCCAGGTCAAAGGGGCGTTCTACTGTTCCCCGGGACGCAGTGGAAGCGCGGGAGTTTTGAGGGGTGAGGGGAGAATACTGGCCGCCAGTCATACCATAAATACTATTGTTGAAAATAATGGCAGTGAGGTCGATATTGCGTCTGGCTGCGTGAATCAAATGATTTCCCCCAATTGCGCTGGCATCCCCGTCACCCATCAGGACAAAAACCTTTAACTCCGGACGGGCAAACTTGATTCCGGTGGCAAAGGCCAGGGCCCTTCCGTGGGTGGTGTGTAGAGTATTGAAGTCCAGATAGCCGCTGGCCCTTGAGGAACAGCCTATTCCGGAAACGATAACTGTATTGTCCTGATCACAGCCGATCTTGTCAAAAGCCCGGAGCAGGGCGCCCAGGACAATACCGTTTCCACATCCGGGGCACCAGATGTGGGGGAGTCTTTCCTTACGCAAGTATTTTTGAACTTCATGCTGCATTTTATGACTCACCCATTCCTATAACGATTTGATGGCAGACAGGATTTCCGAGGGTGTTATCAGTTCACCGGTAACTTTATTAACACCGCTAACCCTGGTATTACCCTGAGCTGCGCGTTCTACTTCGATTCTGTACTGCCCCATATTCATTTCGGCAACAATGATAGCCCGGGCCTGACGGGAAAGTGAAGCTATTTCTTTTTCCGGAAAAGGCCAGATGGTAATAGGCCTGAAGAGACCCACCTTAATTCCTGCGGCGCGGGCTTCCTTTACTGCCCGCCTGGCGGAACGTGAAACCGCACCATATGCAACAACGATAATCTCAGCGTCATCCGTCTGGTAGGATTCACTGAGAAGGATTTCGTCGAGATTCTTCATAATTTTATCATGTAGACGATTAATCAATTTTTCGGTTACAACAGGATTGGTGCTGGGAGCACCGCTTTCGTCATGGACCAGACTGGTTACGTGAAAACGATAACCTTCACAGAAGTTGGCAATGACCGGAACACCGTCCTCGCCGGGCTGGTAGGGTTTGTAATCCTTGATACCGGCAGGTGGTTTTTTGCGGTTAATAACGGGCAGTTCACCTGGTTGGGGCAGGCAAACACGTTCCCGCAGGTGGCCGATAACCTCGTCTGTGAGAATAATAACAGGTGTTCTGAATTTTTCCGACAAATTAAATGCCTTTACTGTTAAAATATAACATTCCTGGACTGAGTCGGGACAGAGGGCGATGATTGAGTGGTCACCGTGTGTCCCCCAGCGCGCCTGCATTACATCTCCCTGGGCTGGCGCCGTTGGAATACCGGTGCTCGGGCCGAAACGCTGAACATTTACAACCACGCAGGGTACTTCCGCCATAATGGCAAAGCCCAGGTTCTCCTGTTTCAGGGAAAAACCAGGGCCGCTGGTGGCGGTCATGGATTTCAGTCCAGCAAGTGAAGCCCCGATAACGGCGGCCATGCTGCCAAGTTCGTCCTCCATCTGGATATACTTCCCGCCCACGGTGGGGAGTTTGTCGGAGAGGATTTCAGCGATTTCCGTAGAGGGTGTAATGGGGTAGCCGGCGAAAAAGCGCACACCGGCTGCCAGGGCGCCTTCAACAATAGCTTCATTGCCCTGCATTAAGCGGGCCAGGGGGAGTACTGCACTCATTTCAGCTCACCTCCTGACCGACATAAATGGCGAAGTCCGGGCAATGGTGTTCACATCTGCGGCAACCGGTACACAGGGTGGGATTAACCACAGACGCCTTGCCCCGGCTGTCCATAGCCAGAACTTTTGGACAGAAAGCTGCGCAAATACCACAGCCCTTACACCATTCTTTGTGGAGAATAATTTTTTGAGGTGATAGTTTTGATAATGTCTCAGCCATAGATGTTACCTCTTTATGTTGACTTTGTATTCTGTTTACTGCATATTGGATACATTGCTGAATTATGGTTATCCCCTGCGATGAAAAAAGATCCCCCGCAGGGTAACGTATTAACCATTGTTGTATCAAACTGAGATTTCAGAATATTAAAACCTAGAATTAGTATTGGTTGTATCAATTTGACATAAATCTCATAATAATACACAAACAACTCTATTATTATTTTACTCTTTTTTTAGTTGTTGTAAAGTAATATTTTTTATTAAATAAGGCAAATCATAAACCATGGCCTAAAACATGCAGACGGATGGTGTTTTAGTTGCTTTGGGAATATATCTACCGCACAATTTTTGTATATTTTTTAGTGTTGGTTGTAATTAGGGCCATGGGAAAGAGGGAAATCGGCCAGCTTTCACCATTTGATTTTGTTGTGGCCATCATAATTGCTGAGCTTGCTGTCATACCCCTGGAAAGCAGGGACCTGCCGCTCTGGCATAGTATTCTGCCTCTGGTTATCCTCGGCCTTCTGGAAGTTATTGTTTCCTACGCCACTCTTTTCAGCCACACCCTGCGTGGTTTAATCTGCGGGCATCCCCAGATTATTATTAAAAACGGGGTTCTCCTGAGGAAAGAAATGCGGAAAGCGCGTTATAACCTTGACGAGTTACTGGCTCACTTGCGGGAAAAGGGAATTTTTGACCCGGCTAATGTGGAATTTGCCGTTCTCGAAACATCCGGAAAACTGAGTGTTATCGAAAAGTCCCAGCACCGGCCAGTTACACCTGCGGATCTGGGGATCCCGACATCCTACGAAGGGCTGCCTACGGTGCTGGTTATGGATGGTAACATAATGAAAAAGGATTTAAAGAGTATTAATCTGGATGAAAAGTGGCTATGCGATGTTTTGAAAGAGCAAGGCCTTTCCCCCAGCAATGTCCTGCTGGCAACCCTGGGAACAGACGGCAGGCTCTTTGTCAGTAAAAAATAAGAAAACACCCGGCAGTTTATAGGAATTTTGTACTGAAAAGGAAGCGTCACTAATTAATGCAAAATTATTAAAGAAATTATCTTTATATCCCAATTAATAGGAGGAAAAAGCTGCTGCTGGTAGAACCAACCACAATATATATATATTCTAGATAAAAATTACAGAGTTGGATTGTGAACCCCAATAGTTTAGTTCGGGGCGGTGTAAGGTTATGTTCCAGCTGGAACGCAGGCAGCAGTTTATAGTTATCCTGCTGGTTGGTATTATTATTTTCGGTGCGGGATACCGGCTTGCCCAGGTAAAGCAGCGGGCGGCTGAAAACAACAAGCCGGTTTTGGAAAAAGAGGAGATAAAGGAGAATGATGTAATCAAAGTTCATGTTGCGGGCGCTGTTGCCAGGCCGGGGGTTTACCAACTGCCCCGGGGTTCCAGGATTATTGACGCCGTTCAAATGGCCCTCCCGGCGGATGATGCACTTCTGGATGCTTTAAAGCTGGCTGCGCCAGTCAATGATGGTCAGACCATTAATGTGCCAGGCCTGCGGGACCTGCAGGGTACCGCTCAGGCCGGAATCGTTGCAGGCGGCCAGGGCGGGACACCCGCTATATCTTCGACCAGGAACATGTTTGCACTTCCCGCAGGATCTATGTCAGGCAGTTCCGGGACGGCACTTGTCAATATCAATACAGCAGACCTCAGTCAGCTGGATTCCCTGCCCGGCATCGGTCCCGCCCTGGCCCAGCGGATTATCGATTACCGGGAGACGAACGGCCCCTTCGGGGCAGTGGAGGATATCAAAAATGTCTCCGGCATTGGAGATAAAAAATTTGACGCCCTTAAGGACCTGATCACGGTATACTGAGCATGGCCAGGTCCTGGTGAGATGCTAGAAGGAGTATGCTCTGAAAGAGCTGATAACTGAAGGAGCTATAAAGAAATATGCAGGTGGCCTTTATTGGTTGTACAAAACGGAAGAAAGGTTACCCATGTCCTGCTTATGAAATGTACAGCATGTCGGCTTTATTTCGTAAAGCCTACGCATACTGCAATGATCACTATGATAGAGTTTACATTTTGTCTGCCAAGTATGGCTTAGTAGAACCTAAAGCCATCATTGAACCATACGATATTACCTTATCCAGCATGAATGCTGGGCAAAAAAGGGAATGGGCTGCCCAAGTCATACTCCAACTTAAAGCAGAGAATGAAGCCGGACGGTTGGATTTAGGAAAAGTACAGAAGTTTGTATTTCATACCGGCGAGGAATACAGACGCTATTTAGTTGATTTACTTCCTTCAGGCTTATCATTAGTCCCTCTCAAGGGCATGGGAATAGGCCAGCAGCTGCGTTTCTATACAGAAAGAGGTTACAAATGAATATCTTCAATAGAGTGGTGTTAAATCGTGATTAATTTTGAAGACAAAAGGTTATTAATGGGTAAATGGCTCCATCAGCTCACCTGTAAAACTAAAGGAAAAGGAGGAGTGGTAGCCCTCCTTTTCCTTTAGTTAGCCACAGCGGGGTTAATAATAAGGACTGGTGACCTGGCCGCAAGATCTGGAGGTTTTGTTTCATTGGAACGACGAAACAGGCTCTGGCAGAAGGGTCAAAAATTATGCTGATGGTGCATTTGAGAAGGGACAACCACAGCAACCGAGAGCCCCAGCAAAGCCGAGCAACGAAGACAACAGGAAAAGAGCTTTTATTACTTTGCATTTGATGGAATTTAGCCCCATGAAAATTTAAGGGGGGAATCAAAAAAATTAGTCCAACCCGCTAATCATCTTGTACGGCCATTACATAAAGCGTAGCTTTGTGTATATGGCCATCCGCAAGACTGGTTGCAAAACTGGCGTAGTGTGTATGGTAACCGCCAGGAAGAGGTGCTGCCAGTCCTGTGTTAGTGCGGTACACATGGAAATGGCCGTCTTGATAGGTTGTTGCACCAACGATTTCATGGTAATGGGAAGATCCATGCTGTATAGGTATACTGGTGACTCCTGGGTGAATGTGACAATGTCCGTCGTTGCAGGTGGTTAAGCCAGTATGTTCATGGACGTGATAGTTCTGATAATCTTGTTTTTCCGAGCTCAAAATTAACACTCCTTTTGGAGCCATAATATGCTCTTTTATGGGAAAAGTTACCAAAGTCTATTTGCGAGCACCCAGCGCTCACCAGTAAAACTAAAGGAAAAGGAGGAGTGAAACTCCTCCTTTTCCTTGGACTTTTATAAACCATATGATTGCCGCAAGATTTACATGATTAAGCCGGTGCAGGTTAGGCGCGCAGCCCGGCTCCGGAGCCTGAGGTAACGGTTTTCCCGTGTTCCTCCTTGGGCAGGATGGCGAAGTTTTCAACGATAAAGCAGTAGCCCAGGATTAATAGGCTCCACAGGCCGAGGGTGATGGCCCATTCCCAGATGCTGGGGGAATAAGGTGCGCCCGCAGCTTGAGCCATACCTACAAAGCAGACATTGGCACGGTTCAGAATAACTCCGGCCACCACCAGGAACGAAGCAGTGAATACCCCCCACTGGGTATTGCGAATAGATGGAATGGCGTACAAAACAATGGGAAGGGCGACAAATACGATCATCTCAAGTAAGAACATATTACTTTCGAAGGAACCGTTAAAAGCAAGGGAGAAGACGCCCCTGTAATTCAAATCGATTATTTTAACAATGAAATAGATAATCAGCATCCACATGGTTACTTTAGTCAAGCTTGCAAAAACAGGCGTTTCCGGTTCCCTTCCGTAAGCCCTGGCAGCCATTGTCCCCTCCAGAGTAACCATGGCGGGACCCAGGAAAAAGGCCGACCAGACGAAGAAGAAGGGTAGCAACATGGACCACCACAGGGGATTAAGTTTGCCCACCGCCACGATAAAGAGGGATCCCAGAGAAGACTGGTGTAAAGTGGGTAATACTACTCCCAGGATAAGCAGGAAGGGCAAAGCCCTCTCGATGATCCTTTTCAGTGCGGGAATCTTTACTTTTTCCAGGAAAATATCACCGAACTCAATTATCTGTACCAACGTATAAAGGGAAATGCACCAGAATACTTCAAACAAAACAGAGTGGTAACCCCAGTAAACAAAGGGCCGCCAGAAGTTGTACCATCTACCCACATCAAAGAAAAGGCTCACACAGGCGATTATATAACCCAGCAGGGAGGTTAAAAGTGCCGCCCGGACGACGGGGGCGTACTTATCCTTGTGTAGTATGTGAACTATTAAGGCTGTGCTGAAGCCGCCTCCGGCCAGAGCTATTCCGCTGAGCAGGTCAAAACCGATCCACAATCCCCAGGGCCACTGGTCACTCATATTCGTAACTGCACCAAGGCCGGTAACCAAACGGACCACAGCAACCCCCATCATAATCAGTGTCAGAAGAATCAAAACGTACCTTGTGGGAGTGAGTCTAAAGTGCCATCTACCAAAATGCAGGGTCCTTGCCATCGCTTAGTTATACCTCCTTATTCCTCTTTATCGACGGGGGCGTACATTTCCTCTTCTGCATGAACTTCCGCCCGCCTCTTGGTATACATATACATACCTGTCAGCAGGGCGCCCCAGCCGACAAAGATATAGGGTGTCCACTTGAGAACCTGCCAGGTATAATCCGGGATGGGCCGGTGGGTCACCTTGGTATTGAAACCAAGCTGTTCAAATGGCACATCAGAAAGATAGAGCCAGGAAGTACCGCCGGCTTCTTTTTCCCCGTAGATATGATCAACATAAAGGGCGGGGTTGGCTGCTATGCGCGACTTTGCTTCTTTAAGAAGATCTTCCCGCTTGCCGAAGGTAATTGCACTTGTGGGGCAGACACTGGCGCAGGCAGGCATCTGGTTATCTGCCACCCGGGCCAGGCACATCTGGCACTTTTGTACCCTGGGGAAGGATTTATCCCACTCATACGTAGGAATTTCGAAGGGGCAGGCGATAAAACAGTAGCGGCAGCCCACACACAGTTTTTCGTTATAAACCACAGGACCTTCAGGGGTTTTCTGGAGAGCCTTCGAAAAGCAGGCAGATGCGCAGGCCGGCTCCAGGCAGTGCAGGCACTGCTGCTTAACATACCGCCGCACAGCATTACCGTTTTTTTCGACTTTAACTTTCTGAACCACCGTCCACCTGTTCGAAACCAGTTTATCTTTTTCGGCCTGCGTTTCTTTGGCGCCGTTTTTACCTTCTTCGAGTCCGTTGTATAAACGGCAGGCCACAACGCAGCTTTCACAATTTACGCACCGGGTGATGTCTACAAGCACCCCTTTTATATCGGCCACTGAAATCATCCTTTCGCTGCATTCATTAATTAACTATCGAAACATCAAAAACACTTACCCCACCCGGGAAAGAAGGCGATTTAACTTATCGGCACGGGATTGATAATCCGTGTGGAGCAGTTCTTCCGCCAGCTCGCTCATGGGATGTTCCAGGAATTCACGGTAGAGGGCGGCGACTTCTTCGTTCTGATGGCTTTTGCGCTTGGCCGCAGCAGCGTCTGCCCGGTAGATGGCAGCAATCCTCTGTTCGCGAACAGCATCGCTGGGTGGAACAGCAGTTCGGGGTTGTCCACCTCCGGCAATGCAGCCACCCGGACAGTTCATGAATTCCACGAAGTGCCAGGGAGCCTTACCATCGCGCACTGCGTCCAGAACCTTGCGACCGTTGGCCATGCCGTGACAGACGGCTACGCGCACCGTTCCCACACCGGGTATTTCCGCTGCTGCCTCCTTAACTCCAGCCAGGCCGCGTACAGGCGTCAGGTTGAGGAAGAGCTCTGGGGGTTCATTGCCGGTGATCAGGTAGTAGGCAGTACGAACGGCCGCCTCCATAACGCCTCCGGTTGCACCGAAGATAATCGCTGCTCCGGTATCTTCGCCCATTATCGAATCGTAGTTTTCGTCCGGCAGGGAAGGCAGGTCGATGTTTTTTGCCTTTAACATCCGGGCCAGTTCCCGTGTAGTAAGTACAATGTCCACGTCGCGCATATTATCAGTTTTCCAGTATTTTGCGCTATCATTCATTTCCGGGCGCTGGGCCTCAAATTTTTTGGCGGTGCAGGGCATAATCGAAACAGAAACAATTTTATTTGGATCAATTCCCCTCTTTTTGGCGTAATAGGTTTTGGCCAGGGCACCGAACATTTGCTGGGGCGACTTGCAGGTAGAAAGATTGGGAATGAGCTCCGGGTAAAAATACTCGCAGAACTTAACCCAGCCCGGCGAACATGAGGTAAACTGGGGAAGGGGTTTTTTCACCTCGCCCGTAATCCTTTTGACCAGCTCCGTTGCCTCCTCCATAATGGTCAGGTCGGCGCTGAAGTTGGTGTCCAGGACGGCGTCGAAACCAAGCCTCCTTAAAGCCGCCACCTGTTTCCCCTCGACCCAGGTGCCGACCGGCAGCCCGAATTCCTCGCCCAGGGCCACTCTGGTAGCGGGGGCTGTTTGGACCAGAACAAACTTGTCCGGATCTTCCAGGACCTCAAAAACCTTTTTCGTGTCGTCACGCTCGCTGATTGCCCCGGAGGGACAGGCCATGGAACACTGGCCGCAATTGACGCAGATAGTTTCGTCGATTACCGGCAGGCTGTAGTACCCGTAGACGCTTTCAATATTTTCACAGACTTCCAGACACTGGCCGCAGAGGATACACTTCTGGTCGTCCCGTACAATGGAAGGGTTGTCAGCGTCGATAGGCACACGGCCCCGTACCTGGGCCGGCAGGTTGCCTGCCACGTTGTACTGGTAGGGCAGCCAGCCCTGGCCGCCCGCCTGTTCCGGGCTCTGCTGCAGGCAGCCTGCAAGGGAGCCGGCCATACCTACTAAACCGGCGCCTGCAATCATTTTTTTGAAGAAGGAACGCCGGTCCATCGTTTTTTTCTCATTCAACCCGCTCTTGCTGTCTTGCATATTCTTCTCCTCCAGTTTTTTTTCGTACTTGTGTATCGATTATCAGGCTTCAACCGCCTGGATTAATGGAATATCCATTATTCCTCATTTAATCACTCCTTTGTAATATAATGCCGGGCCAACGGATGGTAAGCGAAGCAGGCCCGGCAGGATTGGCCGGGCTTACGTTAAAGGACAGAAGCGCTTTTAGGCGTCTCTGTGACCACGGTTTTAAGCCTTAGGCCATGGAGCTCATAGAGAAATAATAATTATCATTGCATGATCCCGGGAAATTATAATGCCGGGCCGGCGATGGTAAGCAAAGCAGGCCCGGCAAGAGTCACCGGATTCCCAAGAGGGGTATGCCGTATCCAACGCACCTTGGTGCAAGCATGGCCGTAAAGCCTTTAAGTTGAGTGGACCCGGATAAATAAAGTTATAACTGCTTTAAGTGTACTTTATTTGTTGCTTTATTTATTTAAAAAAGCAACTAAAATGCGAAATATTACATATTATTAGCAAGCTACCCCATAAATTTGAAATATATTTGAAACAATACTTAATTTTTTAACAATTAAAGTTTATAAGTTGATTAATGGATGTATTGTTTAATATTATGTATAAATTATAAGCTGATTAATAATAAATATCAATAAATCAAAAGCAAAGTTGCAATGTTTGAAACATTATCAAAATTACTTTAATAAAAAAATTTCGTTTTATAAGAATAATAATAAATTTTCCTGCATTTCAAAAGAAAACCTGGAATTCAGCTTGACTCGCAATTTTGCTCTCCAACCGATCTAAAGTTTTGCAGTAAAAAAACATGACGCTGGTACGCCATCAGAATATAAATGAAAAATTCTATTCTCATTATGATTCTTAGGATGGGTATTATAAAAGCTCAACAGCCATTAAACCAGTCTGTTGAGCCTCTCTATCCGGTAAAAATACCAATTGATCCCTTAAAAAATCTTCTCAAGATGAAATTTGCATGGACTTAATATGTATGTGCGGAATCAAAGTTGATTCTGCCGTCTACAATCTCGATCGTCCGGTCCGCACCGGCGGCAATATCGCGGTCATGGGTGACCATTACCAGGGTGGTGTTGTTCTCACTGACAATCTCTTTTAAGAGTTCCATCACCATATTGCTGGTCTTGCTGTCGAGGTTTCCGGTGGGCTCGTCGGCAAAGATTATTTTGGGGTTATTGATCAATGATCTGGCAATAGCCACCCTCTGTTGCTGACCCCCGGACAACTGGTTCGGGTACTTGCCGCCAAGCTGTTCAATCCCTATTCGCTTCATGAGGTGCAAAGCCCTGTCCACCACCTTTCCGGGTGGCCTGCCCTTACCTATCCAGTATGGAATCAGGATATTCTCAAGGGCTGTAAACTCAGGCAGCAAGTAGTGAAACTGAAATATAAAACCGGTTTTTTCGTTGCGGCAGGCGGCTAGCTCGTCCTTATTTAATCTGGATGTGTCCAGGCCGTCTAAAAAGACTTTGCCGCTGGTCGGTGTCTCCAGCAGGCCGATAATATTTAATAATGTACTTTTACCAGACCCCGATGGTCCAATGATGGCAGTGAACTGACCGCTCTTGATGGAAAGGTTGATGTCAAACAGCACCTGGAAGACCACTTCACTGCCGTAGAACTTGTTAATTCTGTCCAGGAATATTATGTCACTCATTTCTGATAACCTCCATCGGGTTCAGGCCCGCAGCCCGCCGGGCTGGCACCAGAGATGCTAGCGAGGCTGAAAGGAGAGCCAGTAATGCCGGCAGAAGGATGTTTGTGAGGGTGATTTTCAATTCGTAAGTCGGGCCGCCGCTACTCTTGGTCCCAAACATAAACAGGCTGGTCATGCCTAGCCCTAGCAAAATACCTATCAGTGCTCCGACAAATCCCATTGAAAAACCCTGGATGATAAAAATGCGTGCAGCGCTCTTATCGTTGGTTCCCATTGCCTTCAGAATTCCCAACTGGCGGGATTTTTGAATGGCAACTATGGCCAGGACACTGGCAATACCCAGGGTGATGCTAAGCAAAACAAAAAACTGGATCATGGCAGAAGAGGTGTCCTGTGCTTGCAGACCGCTCAGCAATTCCTGGTTTTTTTCCTGCCAGGATTCGACCTTAACCTGATTAAGGCTGGCCCTGAGTTTTTCTGCCAGGTCGTCCGCCGCAAAAACATCATGCACCTGAATTTCAATGGACGAAATCCCGGTGATGTCCAGAAAATTTCGAGCCCGGTCCAGGGACATCACGACCATGTTGTTGGCTGCCGAAGAACCAAGGTCGAATATACCCTTGATGGAAAAATAATCGCCCGTACCCTTTTGGTTTCTCAGGTAAAAACTGTCTCCCACCTTCAGGCCTGATTTTTCAGATGAAGCCACGCCGATCAAAACGCTGTTGCCGCCTGGCCGGGGATCCCCGCTTACGGTATTCTTATTAAACTTATAAATCACATCAGCTTCAGGCAGGGTTATCCCTTTAATCAGAACAGGAAAAGACGATCTACCTTTTTCGATGTAACCATTACCGTTAATCATCGGTGCGGCGACAGTTATTTCCTCAAAACTGCCCAGGTAATCACTGTAGCGCTGCCAGGACAGTATTTCACTTTCCTCGGTTTTTAGGGGTCTCTGGTAATCATCTATGGCGCCCCCGCCAATCCCCAGGGGCTGCGGGGAAGACAGGGGAGGCGCGATGGTAACGTGAGGGGAAGAGCCGATGGTGCGCTGAATGAGGTTTCTCTGCAAGCCGTCCATCAAAGATATTAAAAAGACCTGCACGGCCACCCCGATTGCAATGCCCAGGATGATCAGCACCGTCTGCGACCTGCCGCTCACAAGAAACCTGCGGGCAATCATAAATTCATAACTATTGAACCGCATCGGGCAGGACCTCCCGGCCGAGACGTACTCTAAAACCCGGTTTCTTTGCCGGAGACAGCACTACGGTTCCTTCCGGAAGGTTTTCGGCGATAGCCCAGCGCTCGCCTACGCTCTGGTATTTTAACGGTGTTTTTACAGCTTTATCCGTTTGTATGACCCACACGGAAGCTTCCTTTTCCGAATAATCCACAAACTGCAAGGGTAGGGCTAAAACCTGACTGTACTCCTCCGACAAAATTTCTATGTTTGCGGCCATGCCATATTTGATAAAGTCTCTCGCTTCTTTTATTTCCAGCCTCAAAAGGCAGGTTCCCTTTTGCTCGTCAATTTGGGGAGCAATGTAAATTAGTTCGGCTGCTAGCTTGTCCCGGGGATAGGCGTCAAAGGACACTAAGGCAGTTTGTCCCGGCTTGAGCCGGGAAAGCTCTTTCTGGTCTACATCTGCCTCAACCACCCAGTTTTGCTGCCGCAACACGGTTAAAACCACATCCCCGGCCGTTACCTGCTGGCCTGCTGAGTAATTAATCTTGCTGACAGTACCTGTAACCGGTGATACTATTTTCTTATTAGCTAATTCATTTTCGGCAATTTTCAACTGGGTTTCATAATAGGAAATCTGAGCATCAATTTCCGCCATGCTGCTTCCTCCGGCCAGGGCGTCCCTGGTAATAACAGCCTGGTTGTATTGAGAAAGCAGAAGTTGATAATTATGGCAGGCTTTTTCATAATCCACCGCCGGTACAGCCCCTTGCTCACTCAGGATCTTAAGGCGGTTCATTTCCTGCTCTGCCTCTTGTAGCTTAACCAGGTCATGGCGGACCTGCTCTTCCTGCCTGGGCAATACTTCTTCCTCGATGTTTTTTTTCTTGCTCCGGATCAGGTTAAGATTGCTCATAGCCGACAACACATTCTGCCTCTCCTGGTAGTCATCCATTTCCACCAGCAACTGGCCTTCCCGTACCAGTTCCCCTTCTTGGCAGTTGATGGCTGTTATTTTTCCGGACGTAACAGCAGCAATCTCATATGGCTGGGGAAAGCTGACCCGCCCGCTTGCCAGCACTGTATAATTGAGGTCAATGGGTTTTAGGATGTAATAATCAAATGTATTCCTTTTGAGGTAGATTAGTCCTGCCCCCAGCAAAAGTAGTAGGGGCACGAGAAAAACAGCTAATATCTTCAGCCCTTTGGCTTTCTTTTTTTCGGCCATGCTTTTAAGCTCCCTTCCAGCAAGTTAAGCGATTAATAGGGTAGAGGAACTTTAGAACTGTTGACTGGTATCCTGTATGGTCAAAGGAAGGTATTTCAGTTACCGTATAACGTTGCTCCGGCGTCACAGAGGATGAATATAAATCCTGGCACATTTTAAAACTTTAAGTACTGTTATTTTAAGAAAGGCCTGGCTCTTTTTACGCGATCTTTTAACGGACTGAATTGATGGACAAAAGGTGCTTATGCAAAAAGAAGTGCCTTAAAGATCCTTATCCAGCTCTTTCAGGTGCAGGGTAAGCAACTTAATGGTTCGTTCCAGCCGTGGTTTAATTTCATCCCGCATATCTTTATAGACTTCCCTCCCGGCGTCTTTCAGCTCATAAACACGTTTGGGAATACCGCTTGAATCATCAACATGTTCAGAAACAAGACCTAAACGCACCATCTTCTTTAGCAGGGGATAAACGGACCCCGGGGAGGGCTTCCAGTTTTCCGCGGTAACCTGATAGATCCGGTCTATGATTTGTTTTCCATACATCTTCTCCCGGGCAAGCAGGCCCAGGACATAATAGGGTAGAAGGCCCTTTAAAAGCAGGCCTCTGCTTAATTTGGAAAAATCAATGAGTTTTTCATATATGTTTTCTTTTTCCTTTTTCATGTGCTGCCGGTTACCTGCCCCTAATAGCTGCGGGACGCTCCCCTGAAATCACAACTCCTTTCCTTGAATAGTTAATTGAATAATCAGATTTTTTTCAAGGCTCTGCTGCTGTGTGTAAAAGGGGTTTCAACCATTACCTTTAACGTTTATATCGGTAGCGATATATATCGTTAGCAATAGTTTATCACCTGGTTTATCCAATAGTCAACTATTCAGGATATTATATCCTGTAATGAGCTACCATTCCCAGTGAATATTCCCTGGTTGCTATGTTAGTGCTGCCCAGTGTGGTAGTTTTTACTCAAGTTTGATACCAAATCTCACGGACCTGTAAAAAGTCATTATAAATATTGCTTTTGGCTCATGTTTGGATGGGGCTCGGAAAAGGCCAGGTACCGCACCCTTGAATAAAAAATTCCCGGTTTTCTTGGTCGGAAAAGCCGGGCTAGTTAGGAATAGTGTTGGGGAGTGAATTATATTGTTTTAGGGGTATAAAACATCAATTTGTTGTCAGGAACGTTGAGGCAAAGAATATTTCATTATTTCATGGTCGGGCAGCTCCCAGAATTCCTTGTGGTTAATCTGGCGCAGGGCGGAGATCTTTAATAATTCTCCTTTTCTGTTCCAGGTGCTTTGACCGGGGCTGGGGGAATATTCGAATCTGAATCTTGAAGGATTGGCCAGCCTGGCCCTGGACAGGCCCTGCAGGGTATCGGCCAGACAGGGGGAACCTTCCACCAGGAGGCCAAGCTCAGGGGAATTGATGTGGCCGAAGATCTCTTCAGCCAGTACAGCCATGCGTACTCCCATAAAAAGGCCGGGGCATTCCTCTTGATGGTGGGCGATAGCTTGTTTGAAAAACAGTTTTATTAGCTTTTCCCTATAAACTGGCTTAATATTTGGAGTTCGCGGTGAAAAGACAATGTCGTTTTCGTAATAAGGTTTTATATCAATTACAGGTGTACCGTCAACGGCGTCAATATTTGTAACGTAAAGTAAATTATTCTCCACTTTTACTAGCTGGACCAGATACATACCGATGGGGTTGGGGCGGTCCGGCGCCCTGATCCCAAACACACCAAAGGAAGGGAGAGCGGGATTGTTCCTGGATGGTTTGACTATGAGGGTATCCCTGTTTGCAAGATGAAACCAGGTTAGGAGCCACAGGTGAGAGTTTTGTTCTACGGTGAGAATAGCTTCAGAATATTCAGGGAAAACCTCAACAATGGCGTTGGGTGTTAAACCTGAAACATCACTTTGCTTGTTGTTAAGGCGTTTTATTTCCCCTATGGGTTTGATTGAGTATTTACCGGACATATCTGTACTTCCTTGCGGAAAAGTATTAAAACATGCTTCTTGTTGTAAGTATAATTGGAAAAGGCCACTTTAAGCCGGGTTGATAACGCTGCCTAAGATCATAAGCTCTTATATCCCTGATTGGGATTATTCATTAATAATATAATTTATAAATTTATTTGCCGCACTTGAAAGATATGATAGAATAGAAACTACATAAAACATATTGAAATTATCACTTTAACCCAATTTTAAAAACTCAAACGGAATAAACTATTTGTAAAACATAAATCAAAGGAGTGAACTTTTAAATGAGCCAGCCTTCACTTTACAAGGAGCGCAGTGTTAAAATATACGACGGGGGGATAACAGAATCCAAAACTGCCCCTGTTGTAGTTGAAATACCCCTGACCATATATGTAAACGATACTGAACTGGCCACTTTAGTATGTTCACCCGGCAGCCACAAGGAACTGGCGGTGGGTTTTTTACTGAGTGAAGGATTATTGCAAGATTATTCGGATATCAAGAATATAACTTACAACGAACCGGACGGTTTACTCTGGGTGGATACCGTTGAGCCGGTACCGCAACTGGAGAATTTTCTACGGCGGCAAATTGCCAGTTGCTGCGGCAAGGGACGGGCAGCCCTGTATTTTATCAATGATGCCCGCAAGTTGAAGCCTGTTCAGTCTGATCATGTTTTTGAAGCAGCCCATCTTTTACACTTAATCGGCTTGCTGGAGGAAGAGTCGACTACCTTCCGCAAAACAGGCGGCGTGCACAGTGCGGCTCTGGGCGACAGCAAGGGGATGCTGGTTAGATACGAAGACATCGGACGCCACAACGCCGTTGACAGGGTCCTGGGGTATGCTTTCTTAAATAGAATCGACCCGAAGGATAAATGCCTGCTCCTCAGTGGGAGGATTTCCTCGGAAATACTGATCAAGGCGGCACACTACGGGATACCGGTTGTGGTCTCGCGTTCCGCACCTACATTCCTGGCTGTTGAACTGGCTGATGAGTTTAATCTGGCCGTGGTCGGCTTTGCCCGTGGAGAAAGATTAACTGTATACAGCCATCCAGAAAGAGTTTCTATGTAAATTTGCCAGCTATAAACCATTTATAACAACTATCAAAAATTATCTTTCAGCGCTTTTTCACTCCAATTTTTTTACAATCAAATTTTCTTCAGATAATATTACAATCTGTGATAAAGCTCAATGCCTTTTTCATCGCACCAATTTTTGGTGCATTAGAAAGAAACATTTTTAAATCACTGGAGAGTTCATTAAATTGTTTCCAATAGGCAGCTTTGGCTCTGCCTATTGTTTTTTTATGCGTTAAATCCAGCTCCTCGGCAGATATCCCGAGGAGCTTAAAAGCTTCTTCGCGGCTATGGATTCTGGTGTTCAGGCAGCTTTGATGCATCCGGAAAAGGGCGCAAAACAATAACTGTTCCTTATTACCTACCGGTGGATCCAAACCGGCAAGTTTCCAGAAAAACAGGCCCAGGGCCTCCGATTCATTGCAGCCCTGGGCCAGAGCATCCAGGGCAATTCTCTGAATAATAGCTTGACGGTTTCGATGAACCGGCGGTTCGGAAATGGAAGCCCTCTTATTAATTCCCATTTCAGCCTTTTCCATAATCCAATCCCTTCCAGAAGGAGGCCTGATTCCCGGAACGGGGACGTCCTTCCCCAGACTTTGTTTGCTCAGATTATTTTCCCTACCCGGCAAATGACGATTAAAGGAGGATAATGGATAAACTTTGACCTTTCTCCACAGGAGGGTGGCCCGGTGGCAGGTCGATTAGCGCGTTTGACCTGAGCAGAGCCCGGAGCATACTTGACTTCTGTCCCGGCAGAATAGTTACTTGCCATTTTCCATCGCTGCTTTCCGCATATCCGTGTAGAAATCGCCGGGTGGCTGTCTTTTTGGGAAAAGAATTCGAGCATGATGCTGGAAGGCGCCGGTAATGCGGGTTTAGTCCCTGGAGAGCGCGCAAAACCGGAGCTGCCAGGAGATGGTAGCCCACGGCACAGGCTGCGGGGTTTCCGGACAGGGCAATAATAAACTTCGTGTTGCATATGGCAGCTCCACTGTGAGCGCCCGGTTTGATTTTGACCCCCCAAAAAAGCAAGCGGGCTCCAATATGTTTTAACATGTATACAGCCTTGTCGTATGCTCCGGTAGCGGCTCCCCCAGTGGTGATTACGAGATCTGCTTGCTGCAACAGCTTTTCCAGGTGCACCCTCAGGTTTGAAGCGTCTTCAGCCCCTGTTACCGTCAATCCGGTCACCTGACCCCCGTCACGCATGACAAAGGCAGCCAGGAGGGGGCCGTTACTGTCCCGCATCTGACCGGGTTCCGGTACCCTGTCATAGGGGACGATGTTCTGGCCCAGGCTGAGCACCGCGACCCTGGGTTTTTTAATAACAGGTACTTTATTAATACCATATGCTGCCAGGACTCCCAATGCGCCTGGCTCCAGGCGGGTACCCTGCGCTACTAGCAAGTCCCCGGCTTTAAAATCTTCTCCCTGCGGCTTGATGTTTTCACCGGGCAGGATTTTTTCAGATATCAGAACACGGTTGCTCTCAAGTCTGGTTATTTCCTGCGGCACAACTGCCAGGGTGCCTGAAGGTAGTGGACTACCGGTCAATACGCTGGCGGCCTGACCCGGGTGGAGGGGAAAATCCGGTTTTTTACCAGGCCGGAGAATCTCTATTAGATCATAGCTTTGCGGAGCATTTGCAGGTTCAGTGTTGATGGCATAGCCGTCAACCACAGCCTGGGGACAGGGAGGCAGGTCATGATCGGCGTATAAATCCCTGGCAATAACACGGCCCGGTGTTTGCAGCAAAGGGAGCGTTTCCTCCGGTAAGGGAGCAGCGAGGCTCAGCAAGATTTCCTGAGCCTCTTCAAGTTTTATATCTGAAAGCATTTGAATTTCCACCCCCTAAAAACCACATTTAGGTGGCCTTGCCGAAAGGGCAGGCCGGATACCGGCAGGTTTCACATTCTTCACAGAGGCCACCGTGCCCCAGGTTTACAATGTCCGAACGGTTCAAACGCTCTTCGGCAAAAATGCGCGGCAGAATTAGGTCAAGAATGGTGGTTTTATTGAACATTACACAGCCCGGCAGTCCGCAAATCGGTACACGGCCCAGGTAAGCCAGCATAAACATGGAGCCGGGGAGAACCGGCGCGCCATAAAAAACGACATCTGCTCCTGTAGCCCTGATCCCGGTAGGAGTTACATCGTCGGGGTCAACCGACATACCCCCGGTAACCATAACCAACTCCGCACCTTCGGCTATCATCTGGCGGATTTGGCTGGAAATAACCTGGGGATCGTCCGGAACAATTACCTGTCCTAGGAATCTGGCATTAAAGGGGGCGATTTTTTGCCGGATAACACTGCAAAAACCATCCTGGATCCGGCCTGAGTAAACCTCGCTGCCGGTTGTTACAACCCCTACCCAAAGCGATTGAAAGGGTTTTACCGTTAGTAAGGGGCTTGGCTTTGCGCAAATCTCTTCAGCGGCCTCCAGAAGGTGCCGCTCTATTGCCAGTGGAATGATCCTGGTACCGGCTACAACCTGATCCTTTGTTACAACCCTATTGTTATGCAGGGTGGCCATGACGATATTGTCTAGTTCATTGACATTGCGCAGCCGGTTCACATGTACTTTAAAAAGTCCATTGCGTGTTGCCCGGATATTGACTCTTCCCTGGTTTGGTTGATCCCAGCTCAGACCTGGCCCGGCAGAATGCCGGGCCAGGCGCAGAGCGGCGTCATCTTCGTGGATCAGGTCTGTTTCTGGTTCCCATACGTAAATGTGTTTCTTACCCAAATCCAGGAGTTTTGGAATATCGCCGGGCGTAATGACCTGGCCTCTGCGGAAGGCCCTTCCTTTTTCGCAACCGGGAACTATTTTTGTTATATCATGACCGAGTACCATACCAACAGCTTCGGTTACCGGTACCTTCCGCATCATAAAACCTCCTAGATTTTTTCTATTTTGACTGCTGCGACTTTATACTCACCAGTTTTTGTAATTGGGTCCAGAGCGGCGCTGGTGATAACGTTAGCCGGGCTGGCTGCATAGTGGAAGGACATCCACAGCATTCCCGGGGGAACCCTGTCCGTAACTTTAATCTTGGTTGTAATTTGCCCGCGCCTGGACGTGACCCTAACCTGGTCTCCAGTTTTGACACCAAGCCGTTCTGCGTCAACCGGGTTAAACTCAGAGTACTCCTCCGGCCACATGCTCTGAATCCCCTTGGAGTAAGGAGTGGTGACATTGTAGTGCTGGAGGATCCGGCCGGTTGAAAGCAGGAATGGATATTCCTCGTCGGGCATTTCCGCCGGAGGAATATGTTCAATGGCCTGGAATAGACCCTTGCCCCGGGTGAATGTACCGGCGTGCAGGAAGGGTGTGCCGGGGTGATCAATGGTGGGACAGGGCCACTGGATTCCCTTTTCCTCTAATTTTTCATAGGTAATTCCGGCGAAGGCAGGGGTGAGGGAAGCCATCTCGTTCCAAATATCCTCGGGAGTATTATAATTCATAGGATAGCCCATCTTGGCGCTGAGAGCCATAATGGTCTGCCAGTTTGTTCTTCCCGGGATCGGCTCAATAGCCTTCCGTACCCGCTGCACCCGGCGCTCAGTGCTGTCAAAGGTTCCGTCTGTTTCAGCAAAACTGGCGGCTGGCAGGACTACGTCCGCATATTCTGCCGTTTCGCTCAGGAATAATTCATGGACTACCAGGAATTCCAGTTTTTCTAAACCGGAGCGGATGTGATTGCTATTGGGGTCCGTCAGAACCGGGTTTTCACCAAGGATATACATGGCTTTTATTTCCCCGGCATTGGCCTTGTCAAACATTTCGGGGATCATCAGGCCGACCTTGTCGGGGAGGGATACACCCCAGGCCTTCTCAAATTTAGCCCGGACATCGGGGTTAATAACGGGCTGATAGCCTGAATAGACATTGGGCAGCGCTCCCATGTCGCAGGCTCCCTGCACGTTGTTCTGACCCCGGATGGGGTTGACGCCCGTGCCCGGCCGTCCCAGGTGCCCGGTCAGCATAGCCAGGTTGGCAATGCTCATGACGTTGTAGGTCCCGCAGACGTGCTCGGTAATTCCCAGGGTATAGAAGATCATAGCCCTGTCTGTGGTAGCGTAAAGACGAGCCACGGCATAGAGGTCATCCACGGGTATTCCTGTCAGTTCGGAAACATATTCAGGCGTATACTTTTTAACGGTTTCTGCCAGCGCTTCAAAGTTTTCGGTTCTGGATTCGACGAAAGCCTTGTCATAGAGGTCTTCTTTAATAATGATATGCATCAAGCCGTTAAGGAAGGGGATATCTGTGCCCGGCTTGATTTGGAGCCAGTAATCGGCTTCCTCCGCCAGATCGATGCGCCTGGGGTCGACGACAATGAGCTTGGCGCCGCGGCGCTTGGCCTGTCTCATTTTATAGCCGATGACGGGGTGTGCTTCCGTGGTGTTGGTGCCGATTAATAACATCAACTGGGCATGAGTTGTGATTTCGTTAATGGAATTGGTCATTGCGCCGCTGCCGAAAGAGGTGGCCAGACCGGCCACTGTGGGCGCGTGTCAGGTACGGGCACAGTGGTCGACGTTATTTGTGCCCATCACCGCCCTTGTAAATTTTTGAACCAGGTAGTTTTCCTCATTGGTGCAGCGGGCGGAACTCAGGGCAGCAAAGGCGTCCGGCCCGTATTTTTCCTTGATTTCTTTAAAGCGGGTAGCAATTAAATCAAGGGCCTCATCCCAGGAAGCGGGTACAAATTCCCCGTCCTTTTTAATCAGCGGAGTTGTGAGGCGTTTCTCGCTATGGACAAAATCCCAGCCGAAGCGGCCTTTGACGCAGAGGGCGCGACCGTTGGTCGGGGCTTTGGGATTGGATAAGACGCCGACAATTTTTCCGTCCTTGGTGCAAAGGTCGAAGTTACAACCCGTACCGCAGAAGGGGCAGGTTGTCCTGGTTCTCTTGAGCTCCCAGCGGCGTCCTTGACCCTGCATCTGCTTTTCGGTTAAGGCTCCGGTTGGGCAGACGGCAACACACTGGCCGCAAAATACGCAGTTGGATTCAACAAGTTCTTCATCATAAAAGGTCGTGGTTTTGCATTTAAAGCCCCTGTAAGCAAAATCAATGGTGTTTTGACCGGTGATTTCGTCACAGGCGCGAACACATTTTCCGCACAGAATACATTTATTCATGTCGCGGACGATGAACGGGTTGCTATCATCAATGGGGTAATCGTGTTTTTCCCCTTCGAAGGAGCTTTCCTTTATTCCATATTCGTAGCAGTAGTCCATCAGCTTGCAGTCGCCTGCTTTCTCGCAGGTGAGACAATCAAGGGGATGGTTGGCAATCAGCAGTTCAAGGATGGTTCGTCTTGCTTCCATCACAGCCGGAGAATGGGTTTCTACGACCATTCCCGGAGTTACTGCTGTCGCGCACGAAGCCACCAGGGCGCGCGCTCCTTGTACCTCCACTACACATAAACGGCAGGCGCCAACTGAACTCAAATCCTCATCATAGCAGAGGCGTGGGATATCAATTCCCATCAGTTCGGCTGCTTTGAGGATCGTTGTACCTGCCTCAACTTCAATTTCTTGCCCGTTAATGGTTAACTTAACTAAATCCATTAAATTTCTCCTCCCAAATTCTACCCTTTGCAATGCCGTGAGCGGGGGAATAGATTTGATAATTGCTTAACCCTTGCCTGCGTTAAGGCTTAACCGGTAAGAATGTTTTATTAGAACTTCAAGAAAGCTTCCCCGGCTAGGCTATTTCATAAATTCCAAAGACGAGTAAATGCAAGGCCGGGTCTGGATGCTGGTAACAGCAGTTTTTTTATGTTTTTATATATTCTAAAACCATTATTGAGATTCTTAAATTCACCTCCTTTTGATGAACTTGACCCGGGACATGAACTCCGTCTTTTGGAAAAGCATGTGCACTATAATCAATAAAGGCGTTATATCGATACGGGGTAAGGAGTATAGCTTAGACGATATGCATATTCAAGCATCACGAGAGTGTGTATTTAACCCCCGACAAATTTTCTATCTATGTTAGTTAACCAGTCTATCCGGATACACGCTCACCTGACCCGGTTCCAGGCAATGGTAAGGCTATAACAGATTCCGGGCAGGCAGGGAGTTAATAAGAAAAGCCCTGCCCCATTGTGCTGAAAAAGGACAGAGCTTTTCTAAAGCAATGCTATGCACTCCTTTCCACAATGGGAGGCGATCTAATTACTTAGAACACCCTATCGGCCTGGTAACCTTATCTTTGTTAAGGCTTGCCAGGCTCGGAGATTTTATAATCAGTTTAATATACCCATTCTACTTAAACCTGAGAAATCCTACATAGTTTTGAGATTTATTAAAAATATTTTTTCCCTTTTATTAAGAAGGCTTGAGCTATCTTTAAATGTATAGAACTAATTCTCATTTCGACAAATATCTTCAAAGGAATAAACTGGCTGCTCGTCGAAATAATTGCCAATCGTGCAATAAATGGCAAAATTATCTTTCGCCGCGGAGAGGGACATGAACAGGCCCATTGTTTTTTTTGCGTGCTTCTATATTGCCGGGGTGCTCCTTGGCGAATTTACCCGGTTTAAAGCGACGACGGCCATGATCCTGGTAGTATTTTGCCTGCTCATCGTTGTAGCCGGTTACATACTGGACTGGCGGGGAAACCGTCGTGCCCTCCTGGTGCTTTTCCTCCTGTTGGGCCTGCTTCTGTCCCGGCTGGAGATGGAAGAAAGCAAAACTTCCCTGGTTCAATTTGCCGGACAGAGGATTGTCCTGGTGGGACAGGTCTCTTCCGGTCCTGACGTAAGGGCGGATCAGGTCCTCTACCAGTTCAGGGCGCAGGAAGTTATCAGGGGTGGGGAGCGGTATCCTGTATCTGGAACAGTGCGTCTCCAGGTAAAAGATTGCAACAGGGTTTTCAGTTACGGTGACATCTTGAAGGTATCCGGACTGTTGATCAGGCCCGATACGCCGGGTAACCCGGGAGCCTTTAATTACCGGACCTACCTGGAACGCGAGGGGATCCACGTTGTCCTGCTGGCCCGGGGAGAGGATTCCCTGGTCAAAACCGGCGCCGGCAGAATAAATCCGCTGGTTAGTGCAGCCCTCGCGGTGAAACAGAAGCTTGCGGCTGCTGCGACCCACTCCCTGGCGCCAGCCCAGGCAGCTATTTTGAACGGGATTGTTTTCGGCTCCCAGGGCTTAATTGACCAGGAGACCCGCCAGGCCTTCAGTGAAACCGGTATTGTCCATATCCTGAGCGTGTCCGGGCTGCACGTGGGGCTGGTCCTGGGCGGCCTCATGGGGTTACTGGGCCTGTTCAGGGCGCCGCCGGCTTGCACCGCTCCCCTGGTCACTCCGGTGCTGCTTTTTTACGCGCTGATGACGGGTTTAAATCCTGCCGTACTCCGGGCCACATTCATGGCTCTGCTTTTCGTGTGGGCCCACCACCTGGGACGCGACCGGGACTGGCCCACCACCCTGGCCCTGGCGGCCCTGATTATACTTATCTGGAAACCGCAGCAAATATTCAACCCCGGCTTTCAGCTTTCCTTTACGGCCACCTGGGGGATATTATACCTGGGGCCGCTTTTGGCCGCTGGCCTGGCCAGGCCCCTGAGAGGCTTGTCTGAAAGCGCAACACGGGTTGCCGTGCCAGGGTTGCGGGGAAACCCTGTCCAGCAGGGAATACCTGAAAAGTTTGTGCGGGTTGCTGCCCTGGCCCTGGCAGTTCCCCTGGCGGCGCAGCTTGCCACGGTTCCCCTGGTTGCCTGGTACTATAATTTGTTCTCTCCGGTATCCTTACTGGCGAACCTTCTGGCCGCACCCCTGGTGGGGCTGATTCTGCTCCTGGGGATTCTGGCTGCAATCCTGGGTTTGTTCTGGCTTCCTCTAGCGGGGGTAATCAATGCCTCCACCGGGCTTTTCCTGGATTTATTCCTGTCTCTGGTGGGCATGCTTCAGGGGCTTCCAGGCGCGGTAATCTATCTGCCCACGCCCCCTGTGCTGTTAGCGGCGGTATGGTACGGCGGCCTCTTTCTTGTTGTTGGAATCTGTTCCGGAGCCTGGGGTCCGGCTGTCCTCCAGAGGTTTAAAAACTGGACGGTGGTGGCGACAGCCCTGGGACTTGTCCTGCTGCTGGTCTGGTGGCTATGGACCGGGGAAGGCCAGAAGCTGGTGGTCCATTTTATCGACGTGGGTCAGGGTGACTGCAGCCTGGTGCAGACGCCGGGCGGGAGGAATATGCTGATTGATACCGGCGGCTGGCGGGATGAATTTTTGAGCGGCAGCGGGGCAGGCAGCCAGGTGGTGGCTCCTTATCTCAGAAGGATCGGCGTGCGCCGCCTGGACGTGCTTGTTTTAACGCACCCCCACGAGGACCACGCCGGGGGTGCGGCTTATCTGGTCAAAAACTTTCCTGTGAGCCTGGCGCTGGTGCCCCCGGCAGCCCTGCCGGGTGGGAGCGGGGGGGCTTCGGGGGATGAAACTGCCGAAGAGATCCCCGCGGCCTTTACAGCCCTTGTGAAAAACATGGAGGCAAGTGGTATTCCGGTGGAGGCAGCGGGAGCAGGGGACAGCCTGGCGCTGGACAGCATAATTGATCTTAAAATTCTGTCCCCGGGGGAAATGCCTGCTTCCGAAGCCACCCTGAATAATATTTCAATGGTTTTGAAACTCACATTCAAAGACAGGGCTTTCCTTTTTACCGGAGACGTCGAGCTGGAGGCGCAGAGTAAACTCCTTGAAAGGGGGGAGGAACTGGAGGCGGATGTCTTAAAGATGCCCCACCACGGCAGCCGCACCCTGCTACCGGAACTGGTGCAGCAGGTGCAGCCCGAAATTGCCGTAATCCAGGTGGGAGCCCACAATACCTTCGGGCATCCCGCGCCTTCCACCCTGGAGTTGCTTGAACACAGCGGGGCAGCAGTTTACCGCACCGATCTGGATGGCGCGGTCATTATTGAAACGGACGGGTACGGATTGCATGTAAGGACAGGGGCTGGTGCTTACTGAACAGGACTGTTTCATTTGTTTTATCCTTAAAGGCCTTTTCTTGCTCCGCAATCCACGGGATTCGACAGAAAAAGACATTATTCCCGAAGGAATTTTAGTTTTTGTTTTTAAAATAATGAAGGAGACGAAATATGTTCGATTTACTTGACTTTTATTAATTAATTAACCACAAAATCAATAGATGATGATGACGCTTTTCGCCCCGCCCCTCTGAGAAAGTTGAGATATTAATATTCAATAAATTGAAAACTCAAGCGTGTCGATATTACTGGAGGCTTCTATGGTTTTAAAACTCATACAGATTATTCAAAGACAAGTTTCAATTGGCAGTAAAGTTACTTTTTTACTTAAAAATGGACGCGAAATCACCGGTATACTTGTTGAAATCGGTCGAGATCATGTTAGTGTGGAGAGCGATGGGAGAACCTCCACCGTTCTTATTGATATGATTGGGGCTTGGGAAGTCTTAGAGGAATTACCCCAAGAGGAATTACCTAATAACAAAAAGCCTCCTGAAATGCAAACAGGTTCTTATAACAACACCAAGACTGAACGATATACTAACACGGTTGCTTCAGTTGAATCAGTTAGAGTTGAGCCTTTCTTGCCTGCGAAAACTATTGAGACAGAGATATTAAAAAAGCTTCTGGAGATTGAGGCACGTTTCCAAGCCAGGTTGCATGTATTAAAAGTTGAGTTAAAAGCCCCTGATTTCAGCTTTCCAACTGACGAGCTTAAGAGTAAGCAGAAGATGGATATATTAACAATATGGAACCGCATTAAGGATAAATATGAGTATGCAGTCAAGATCAACGAATTGAGCGTCAAGTTTGGTAGAATTCAACCCATTATAAACGACCTGAGATCTTTGGCCAGTTGGTTTCCAACTTCAGCCAGTGTAAAAAGACATCTTGCTTATTTCTACTGGCTTTCCGGAAATCAAGGGGAGGCCATTAAGTATTACCGTGATATTGCACTAACTTTTAAAAATACTTGGGATTGGTTTAATACAGCAGTATTAGCTTTCAACGAGGGCCAGGAAGAGTTGGCGTGTTATAGCTTAGAGCAGTTTTTCTATAAAGCTCCGATTAACGAAGTTCCCGATGCCTGGTACCTTTATGTTATGCTCTTACAGAAATTTACCAATTATTCTTCTTTAAGTGCTCTACTTCAGTTAGGGGATCGCAGTTTCTCCGAGGCAGAATTGCAGATTTTATTTGAAACAGGTATTTACCTGTTGAAGATCAACGACTATGAGCAAGCGGCAACAGAACTGTTGCAAAAGTGGTCAAACGGTCAACCATTAGAACTATTAGCCATTGAGGCCTTCAACCAACTTGATGATCGACCGGGCGAGACCTATCAACAAATGATATATACATTAAACAATTCTAGAGAACAAATGAATAAAACATTCTCTAAAGAAATGCAATACCAGCCGTAAGGTTATATCTTTACTTACAATTCGGAACGTAATTTTGGATTCTTGCGGGGGATGGAAGGTACAAAATATTTCTTTCACCGAAGTGCGATTATAGATGATGACTTATATGAGAATATTAGAAATCTTAATCTGGGCGAGAAGATACCTGTGGTTTTCGAAACGGCCCAGGGGCCAAAAGGACCACTGGCAATAGGAATATCAATGTACATTAGTGTTCGGTTAAGCCCTAAATATCCCATCAATAACCAGAAATAGTATTTTACGTCTGGAAAATAGATAATGAATGATGGCGAATATTGTTGATATTGTTCTTTGAAAAGAAGGAATGTGCCCCTTTTTTTGTGGAATTCTTCTCCAAATAATACTCACGAGGAGGTTCCATATTGGCTCCAATTCCAGGAAAGATTAATCCGTTTGAGATTGAAAATGTTCTGAACAAAATGTTCTCTCCGGAGTGGCTGAGGGATACAGCGACCAAAGTTGGTTACGTCCAGCGCAACCGGAAGATCGACCCGGTCACCTTTTTCTGGGTCGTAGTGCTCGGTTTTGGAGTTGGAGTGCAGCGTACCCTCGCCTCATTAAGAAGGGCTTACGAGACAGCATCGGCTGAAACACTCGTCCCATCCTCTTTTTATGACCGCTTCAATAAGAATCTCATTGCCTTTCTTAAAGAGTGTTTGGCGCACGGGATAGCGGAGCTAACAAGCCACACCAGCCTTACGCTTTCAGATAAACTGGCGGGGTTCAAAGACCTAATAGTGGCAGACGGCACGATCATCAGGCTGCATGATAGATTAGCCGAACAGTTCCCTGGGGCGAGGGGCAAGGCTGAGCTCAAGATACATACTGCCACTGGGATCACGGGCAATACAAAGAGCATTGCCATCTATTCCGGTAAGACCGCCGATATCAAGACCATGCGCATCGGATCCTGGGTGAAGGACAACATCCTCCTGTTCGATCTCGGCTATTTCAAGTACGAGTTGTTCAGCAAAATCAGAGGCAATGGCGGCTACTTCGTAAGCAGGCTGAAGCAATCGGCCAACCCTACCATAGTCTCGGTGCTGCGTGCCCACCGTGGTAATACGATCGACCTTACAGGCAAAAAGCTTAAGGATATACTGCCCCGGCTGAAGCGGGAGGTCATCGACGTCGAGGTGGAGGTATCCTTCAAAGGCGGAGCCTCTAAGGCAAGGAAGACAGAGAAAGACGGGACTTTCGAGGTCTATCAGCCCAAGGGCAACACGCCTAAGGTTAAAGAGACCTTTCGGCTGGTAGGGATACTCAATGGAGAAAGCAAGATGTATCACTTCTACCTCACCAACATCACTCTGGGACAGCTCCCGGCTGAAGATGTGGCGCTCCTTTACAGGTCACGCTGGAGCATCGAACTAGTTTTCAAGGAACTCAAGCGCCTCTACCAGTTGGATGTGATCTCCAGTGGTGCTCCTGCCGTGGTAGAGTCACTGGTGTTGGTGGCCATGCTAACCCTGGTCGTAAGTCACCGACTGCTTAATCATATGCGACTTCTGACTCCAGAGAAAAGTGCCCGCTTTACCCCTTTGCGCTGGGCCGAGTCATTTTACGCTATTGCACCGGTTATAATGGGTCGTGTACTCAAGGCTGCCGGCATTGACGAGGATCCTCTCCTGCTTATTATTTACTTCATGGGAGAGGGTGTCGATCCTAACGTCAACAGAGAACGCTTGTTGTCGCCCTGGGTAGAAGCGGCCAAATCCCAGGAATTAAATGGTGCTAAATAATATATTTGGTAAACCGATCACGCATGCGTTCGGCTGTATGCCAACATGGTGCCTAAACAAAGCGTTTTTGGCTTACCTGAGTTGAAAAACATGTCATAGCTATCAGTAAACATCATAGTTTCTTAGCATTTTGCAATTGGCTCTAATTAGGAGTTAAAAACGACGAACCATAGAGGAAAAAAGGCAAAAAAGTGGAATATGTTAGTAAGCCTACCTATGAGAAATTGAAACAGTCATTCTGGATCTGTAATAAACTAGCCAGTTACTAGCCTACATATAAGGAATTGATACGAAACTATAATTATAAATTAAGAACTCAACTTTCTCACTTGAAAAATAGCCATAAAGCCTTGATATAATTGGCTTAATTGCGATTTTATTTTAGTAGAAAACAACAAAAGACACCCTCGTCTTGGTAAAATAGAATTGACAAAAAACCATTCCAACAAGACGAAAGGATGTCTTTATGAAATCTATTTTACCAGACCAATATGCAGTTGAAAAACAATTTAACTCTCGCGTGGATAATTTTTTTGCCAAGTATGAAATTAGCAAAAAATTACGCCGCTGCAACTTTCGAAAAACAAAGGGTTTTAGCTGTCTGGAAATTTTTAAGTTCATTTTTCTGCTTGTATTTAGTGGCAAGAACCTCTATCGTACATTGCAATCCGAAACTGACTCCGGCATGCCGCAGAAGGATACAATATATCGGTTTTTAAATTCATGTCGGTATAATTGGCGAAAATTTTTACTTACCCTAAGTTCAACTATCATTAAAGAAACCATTGAGCCTTTGAAGCCTCACAGCTGGAAGAATGTCCTTATCCTTGATGACTCTCTCTACAGCCGCAACAGGAGCAAAGCCGTTGAATTGCTGGCCAGGGTGCGGGATCATGTTGAACACAAGTATGTCCTTGGTTTTAGGATGCTTACACTAGGTTGGTCAGACGGCAATACTTTTCTACCGGTCGCCTTTTCCCTGCTCAGTTCCGAAAATGAACATAACCGGCTGTGTGGAATTAACCAAAGGCTTGATAAGCGTACCACTGGCTACAAAAGAAGGATGGAAAGTATCAAAAAGTCTACCGAAGTAATGTTTGACCTCTTACGTCAAGCTCAGGAACATGGTATCAAGGCAAGGTATCTTCTTTTTGACAGTTGGTTCGCCTTTCCGGCCATTATCTGTAAGGTTCGTGAGCACCGTCTCCATGTGATATGCATGCTTAAATCAATGAAAAAGGTTCTGTACACTTATAAAGGGGAAAAGATGAATCTTGATACCCTTTACAAGGAACTCCTCAAAAAACCTGGCAGGGCTAAGATATTAGCAAATGCCTTTGTTGTTATCGGCAATGATTCTAATGGTAATCCCGTACCGGCCCGGATCTTATTTGTACGGGACCCGAACAGGTCAAAAAAATGGTTGGCATTGCTTACAACTGATTTAGAGTTAACCGATGAAGAAATCATCCAAATCTACGGTAAACGCTGGAACATCGAAGTGTTTTTTAAAACCACCAAATCATTTTTGAAACTTGCCAAGGAGTTCCAGGGGAGATCTTATGATTCAATGGTGGCCCATACCACAATCGTGTTCTGCCGCTACATCATGCTCGCCCTAGAAAACCGGGAATCAAAGGACCCGCGGACACTCGGCAACCTATTTTATCTTTGCTGTGATGAGCTAAAAGATATTAGTTTTACAGAGGCATTTCAACTGATACTGACAATATTTAAAAACACCTTGAGGAAGTATCTTACAATAACAGATCGTGCTTTACAGGATTTAATTCAAGAGTTCATTTCCTGTCTGCCCGCATTTTTAAAGGATCGGCTTCAACTTTCGTCCTGCGAAAGTTGAGTTAAGAAACAATAACCAGGTTAATCGCCTGCATATACGCTTGAATATGGAGCTAATTGCAACGGAAGGTTTTAGGGAAAAGTTTAAGAATTTGAGTTATTTGAAATGTTGTTTAACCCAAATGAATAGCTAAAGCGATGAAAAGAGAGTCCGGATTGATTGATTATGATCTAAAAAACAGATTCATTTTGGATACTAGAAAGAGAGGTGTGTCAAAAGGCCATAAAGAGAATTTATCTATAAGGAGGGGAATGATGTTAGTCGAATCGATTATTCTGGTAGGAAAACCGATTGTTCATAGTGATTTATCCAACGAGCAGCGTATCCGGTGGCTAACTGATATTGACAGTGAAAATTGTAAAAATTACTTCCAAAATGTTTTTTTAGTAGAAATAGACGACAATAAAATTGCTTATCATTATATCAAACTAGGTTCTGGAGAAGGAAAGAATTTTGTTGTGGATACACTCAGAAATAGTTCTTTCCCGATATTGTATCCACAGGGTGGCAATCCCTTGCATGCACAAGGTGTCTATCCGGCGCCTTGCTATCTTATGTATGATCCTCATATTAAGTTGATGAAAGATCCGCAAACATTTGCAAGCAAAGTAATTTTGCCGCGTCTGAAAAATACCGTTTCTTATCGTGAGCAAAATGAAGAACAATTAATATCGATTGCTACCAGAGTGGCTAAAATTATTGCCGGTAATTACGAGAATTTTATCAGTGAAGCTAAACAACTGGGTATCTTATATATTTATGATCATGCCTTGCCGATATACCTGTTTATGCCGGAACGAAAAACCGATGATGAGCGGTATTTGTGGATTGCGGAAAGCAAATTAAAAAATGGACAGCATTTATACATAGATAGTGATAAGTGTATTGAAGGGATTATCGAGGCTAAATTTGCGGAAGCAAAAACATTAGGATATGAAAAAAATGCCATATCAACTTTTACCAATAAAAGGGAAGCCGAAGTATCATCTATTTACAATAAGTTTTGGTTATGGCTATCGCCAACTTGGGAGATGCCCCGTTCTATTTATTGGGCCGAAGACGGCTGGACTAATGGGATCAAGATTGATCGGGCGAATTATGAGGCTTTTCTTTATGGTTCGCAGTTTCTCAAACAAATTACGGTTCCGATTTCCAGTGGCATATTGAAAGAGATGTTTGCTCCTATGATGAATGTGGAAGCTAAAAAATATATGAAACCCACCAGTTTTGAAAAGATTTATGGAGTTCCAATCGTACTCCCACTAGTGAGCAGTGATTCCAAACAGCTTTATGAGAAGTACCAACGCCTGTTGAAAGGTCAAGATAAAAGTGAGAGCGATATTCATCTGGAATTGCTGGCCGGAATTCATAAGGTGATTCCTAAAACCAGTGATGATCATCGTTTAATAATTTTATATTATTCTGGTGATTTATCGCGTGGGGATGTACATATCAGAATGATCATTGAGGATATTATTCCATCGGTGGCTATGAAGCTCCAAAAAATCATGACTGACCTTAGGCGAAAACATATTATGGATATTCATAAGGCTTTTGGGAGTAAAAGAGATGATAAGCAGGATTATCGCATGCGTTCTTTACCATCAATGTTAGCGAATGCTTATGGTCCGGGGTATATATGGAGTACACTACAAACAGTATTTCATCGTCAACCGCTTTATCTCAATCGACTATATCAATCAACAGCTATAAAGCTGAATGAATTAGCCAATAAAGAAGACCATTGGGGAATGGTGGACGAATTAATTTTTCATTATGCCTTTATATTTTTTTATCGAGAATACCATCGAGAGGTGCTAAAAACCCAAAAAGAGGTGAAGAGCATGTCGGATTGGATCCAGCTATTAGAAAAATACCATATGGGTCGAATTACCATTGATGATTTACGTACCGCGGAGGAACTTGGTTTTATTACCGGTTTACTATTGAAGCAATTTTCTAATTCATATTACCGTGAAACAGGTAAAGAATTTGTTAAGCAACGCGTTATGAAATTTGGTAGCAAATTAACGCCGGAAATGGTTTGGAAAGGTGGAGTGGTGCGATGTGAAGAATTAGCTAATCAATGGGATATGAAACTGGCTGGTAACTTTTATAGTGTATTACCCCATGTCTTATTAGCGTTCTTAGATGCTGATAAACAAAATTTGCTTTCCAAAGACAAAGATAAATTTATGACGGCTTTTTGGTCGGGACACTTAATGTATCAAAAACCAAAAGGGGAGGATTAAAGATATGTCTGATAAAGATATGCCTGTTAATAATGGCGAGTTGTTATTTGTTAAGTCAGTAAAAGACGGTATTCCCAATCGTGATCCATTACAGGATAGTGATGCTCGGAGGCTTTTCCCGGAAGAGGATGGGAGAATTTCACTGAGTGATGTTAGCATCAAGAGAGATGTTCGCGATTATGTGCTTGATGCTCAACCTGACGGTGGTGAAGAGAAGAAAAATTATATTTTTGTGCAGGAAAAGAAAAATGAGAAAGGTGTATTGCTGGGCCGCGGAAGTTTAGCCAAATTAATTGCCAAGGAAGTCGGGAAAGAGAAAGACGCTGACAAAAACATGAAGGCCGTTTTAATTGACCACTGCTTTGATGTTAGAACGTTTGGCATTGTTTATTCGGTTAAACCTAAATTTAATCTAACCGGACCAGTACAGTTTGGCTGGGCTCATTCATTGCACCCTGTTGATAGCCAATATGTTCAAGGTACTGTTGTAATGCCTAGTAAAGATATTAAAGACAGTGAAAAGGATGAAGGTAATGAAGTAATTAAGGAAGAAATTAAAGAAGAAAATGAGGAAGAAAGCAAAGAAGAAGGTAAAACACAGGGAACAATCTGGACAAGCTATATTGTACCTTTTGCTGTTTTTGCCATGCCGGGAGTAATAAATGCAAAAAATGCCGAACAAACCGGAATGACAGTGGACGATCAAGAGCTAATGTTAAAAGCTTTATGGCAGGGAACCCAACACCGACAAGCCCGTGGGCGTGGTCAGCAACAACCATTATTCCTCTTACATGTCGAATACAATGATCCCTTTTTCCGTATTGGCTATTTAGAAGACTTAATTTCATTAAATCCGAATTGGGAAACCTGGAAAGATGCAGGTAGAAGGCCGTCATCAGTAAAGGAAATAAGTTTGGATGTGAAGCCACTATTTAACAAGATCGAGTCCTTCAAAGATAAAATTGCTCGTTGTCGAATTTGGGTTGATCCATCTTTAACTGTTAATGGAGATGTTTCTTCGTATCTACAGCCGCTATGGTAGGTGATCTCTTATGAAAGCCGTAGTTTTTGATGTGAAAGGAACTATTGCCCACTTTCGAAGACCGGATACAACGGCAACACATTTGACGTACCCTTTTATAACTCCGCTGGCTGCCAAAGGGCTGGTTGGTGCTATATTGGGAATAACAGACTTTATGACTCGGGATCATGTGGGAATTCAGCTTCTAAATCCAGTACGTACTTCCGCACAGCAATTATCGATGTTGGGTAAAGACAGTGGTAACACATTTAATCGGCCCACTACAGTGGAACTCTTAGTTAACCCCGCATATCGCATCTATTATGTAGGTGATGAATATGTAGAAGAATTGGCAGAAAGTCTGAAAAAAAGGCATTATGTTTACCATACATACTTGGGAGTGGCTTATGCCATTACATGCCCTAAGTTCCTTCAATATTATGAGAAGGTTGATCTAATTCCGGCTGAAGAGATTGTTGAAACCTGTTCAGTTGTACCTACTAATTTAATTCAAAAAATATTTCTTCAAGAAGACCGCTATTATAGCCGAGCCGGAGGTTTTATGAAAGATTATTTAGGGGAGCGAAGGTTTGAGAGGTCTATCTCTTTTATCTATGAAAAGGACGGACAATCAATCAAGTTTCAGCTGAAAAAGAATGACAACAAAGAATGTTTAGTTGCTCAGATAGGAGATAAACAAATATGCCTAGTTTGATTAGTTTTAAAAAATGCCTGGCTCGGCCAGGGGCAATGCTACGGGAGCATTTAATTAATGTTAAAAAAGCCATGGAATATTTCTTTGAAGATAGTGAGCAACTAATGAAGACATTGATTGGATTAGCAGGTATGTGCCACGATCTTGGGAAAAGTCATGCTGAATGGCAAGAGTATATTAACAAAAAAAGAAAAGAGGGCCCCAACCATTCAGCATGTGGGGCCTTCTTCTTTTCATATCTAGGTTATAACTTATTACAAGTTATGGACAAGTGGGATGACTATTGCGTATTTTGGCTGTGGTTGACCAGGGATATTGCTGATCATCATAGCAAGCTTAAGCATTTATCCGACGATGCTTGGTTAAAACGCTACTCTTGGGAAATGTATGACTTATCTGGAATCGAGGCGTTTATTCACGAGCAATATGATGAACTCCGTTTTGTAAAAATTGATGAGAAGTCGTTGGAAAGTTGGATTGACAATGCCGATGAGGCAATTGAGGACGCCCTTGATTCATTAGATCTTGCGTTTGGAAGGTGGGTGCCCCTTGAGCTAATGAATAAATTACAATTATGGCGCAAAGTTACTACCAGTCTGATTGGTGGAGATCGCTTTGATGTAACAGCTTTAAATACTAATTGGATCGATGAAACTCAGCATGTTCAATATTCATCTAATATAGATCAATTTTGCAGTAAAAATCGAAACAATCCTTTGTCGAAGCTTAGGATGAGTGCACAGAGGGATATAATGCGTCAATTGGAGGATGACCCCAACCAGCCGTTTTATACATTAGTTATGCCAACTGGCTATGGCAAAACGATTACTGCTTTAAAGATTGCTACATGGCTAGGCGAAACACAAGGGTATAAGAAAATAATCTATGTAGCTCCTTATTTATCTATTCTCGAACAAACCAGTCTAGTTATACAAGATGCCATGAAGGAAAGGGCATTAGAACATCATTCATTGGCAGTATTAGATATAGAGGATAAACAAAGAGCAGAAGAAAATCAACTGGCTATGGAAGCTTGGGCGCATTCTATTGTTTGTACCAGTTTCAATCAATTCTGGAAAGCATTATTCCCTAAAAGAGCTCAGGATGTTTTAAGGCGAGCATTTTTAAATGATAGTGTAATTATTATAGATGAACCGCAAATCTTTAATCCAGAAGTATGGAACCTTTTTTTATGTGCGTTGGAGTCATTAACTTTACTTTTGAATCTTAAAGTATTATTTTTGTCGGCCACGATGCCGCCATTTATTTATGGACTCTCCAAGGTTCCTACAACGCTTCAATATAAAGCTCCTCCTGGTAATGCTCGGTATGAACTAAAAATTATAGAAGGAAAAGATGAAGAATCGCTGGCAAAGTTCATAAGGGAAAAAAAGTATTCTTCGCAAGCAGTGATTTTAAACACTATTGAAGATGCGTACCGTGTGTATAAAAAAATAATCGATAACGGAATAAATCAAAATAATATTTATCTATTACACGGACTCATGACACCTTTGCATAAAAAAGTTATTATTGAGAAAATAAAATTGGTTTTGAATGGAAGTGAACATTCTGGATATCCATTATATGTTATTTCTACTCAGGTTCTTGAGGCTGGAGTAGATCTCAGCTTTCAGCATGTTGCGCGGGCACTTTCGATTTTACCTTCTATTGTTCAAGCAGCGGGGAGAGTAAATAGACATAATGAAGGCACTGAAATGGGGATTATTTCTGTTTTTTCTTTCAAACGCTCTGGAGAAAAAGATACAAGGTCATATATCTATCCAAAAAATTTACAAAAAATTACTGATCAGATATTATTAGAGAAAAACAGTTGGACAGAAGCAGAGTTAACAGTATTAGTTCAAAGATACTATAAGGAAATGTTTAGGCAAAACACATACGAAGGCATATTAACATCTATTAAAGATGCATATTTGGGTGATTGGGAACAAATATCTCAGTTTCATCCTTTAGGCAAAGATTATTTAAGACTTCCAATTTTTGTACCATGGGAGCCTGACGAATCTGAAAAGGGACTTTTTTTTAAGAAGCTTAAAAAGTTTTATATTCTGAAAGAAAAATTTAAGGTTACCAATGGCAATAATTTATATGATCTTTATAGGAACTCTAATTATATGGCTAAGTTGTCTTTTGAAGATAGAAAACAATTTATGATTTTATTTCATCATTATGTGATAAATGTTCCGGTAAAAAAAGCTTTGCAAATCGTAGGTAGAGAAGATTACTTAAATAATCGAATTCCAAGCTTGTATGATAGTGACTCATATGATTCAAGAACAGGTCTCATGGTACCTTTTTATGAGTTTGATATTTTTATCTAAAAATTTTTTTGATTAACTCAAAAAATCTCGTGAATAGAGAGGTAAAAGCATAAAATAGTCGCAACTTAAATGGCTCCTAAGAGCATGCTTAAAATATAAAGGATGACCATTAGTGTTCGGTTAAGCCCTAAATATCCCATCAATAACCAGAAATAGTATTTTACGTCTGAAAAATAGATAATGAATGATGGCGAATATTGTTGATATTGTTCTTTGAAAAGAAGGAATGTGCCCCTTTTTTTGTGGAATTCTTCTCCAAATAATACTCAC
>Ga0208564_1000256_pt1 | contig 49682 bp, 38 predicted proteins | sample AD_UKC073_MetaG_FD_184439 | JGI IMG/M metagenome (GOLD analysis project Ga0208564, IMG submission 184439) | Active sludge microbial communities of municipal wastewater-treating anaerobic digesters from USA - AD_UKC073_MetaG (SPAdes) (version 2) | ecosystem: Engineered > Bioreactor > Anaerobic >... | reverse complement strand
ATCGGCGCGCTGGCGCACCGTATGGCCTTCGGGCAGCCGCTCCAGATGCTTGTGCGCGTTCTCGATCATCACGATGGCCGCGTCCACCATCGCGCCGATGGCAATCGCAATGCCCCCCAGGCTCATTAGGTTCGAGTTCATGCCCAGCAGCCGCATCGCGATGAAGGCAATCAGCACACCGACCGGCAGCATCAGGATCGCCACCAGCGCCGAGCGCACGTGCAGCAGGAAGACCACGCAGACCGCGGCGACGATCAGGCTTTCCTCCAGCAGCGTGCGTTTGAGCGTGTCGATCGCGCGGTGGATCAGGTCGGAACGGTCGTACACCGCTTCGATAGACACCCCCTCAGGCAGGCCGGCGGAAATCTCGCTGATTCGAGCCTTCAGGTTGTGGATGACCTCCAGCGCGTTCTGCCCGTAGCGCGCCATCGCGATGCCCGAGACCACTTCGCCCTCGCCGTTGAGTTCGGACAGACCGCGCCGCTCGTCGGGCGCAAGTTCGACGCGAGCGATGTCACGGATCAGCACCGGCGTGCCTTTGTCGGCCTTCACCACCAGCGCCTCGATGTCGCTCTTGCCACGCAGGTAGCCTTTGCCGCGCACCATGTACTCGGTCTCGGCCATCTCGACGACCCGGCCGCCCACGTCACGATTGGATTCGCGGATGACCTGGGTGACCTTGGCCAAGGGAATACCGAAGCTGCGCAGCTTCAACGGATCGACGGTGACCTGGTAGGTCTGCACGAAGCCGCCCAGCGAAGCGACCTCGGTGACGCCCGGAGCCTTGGTGAGTTGGTAGCGCACATACCAGTCCTGGATGGCGCGCAATTCGGCCAGCGTCTTGCTCTTGGCCAGCAGCGCGTACTGGTAGACCCAGCCGACACCGGTGGCATCGGGGCCCAGCGCCGGTGAGACACCTTGCGGCAGCCGCGAGGCCGCGAAGTTCAGGTACTCCAGGACGCGACTGCGCGCCCAGTAGATGTCGGTGCCGTCCTCGAAGATCACGTAGACGAAGGATGCTCCGAAGAACGAGAAGCCGCGCACGACCTTGGACTTCGGCACCGCGAGCATCGCCGTGGTCAGCGGGTAGGTGACCTGGTCCTCGACGACCTGCGGTGCCTGGCCCGGGTACTCGGTGTAGACGATGACCTGCACGTCGGAGAGATCGGGCAGCGCGTCCAGCGGCGTGCGCATCACCGCGACGACACCGCCGATCACGACGAACAAGGTGGCAAGCAGAACGAGGAAGGGGTTGCGCCCCGACCACTGAATGATGTTCTTGAGCATGGTGAACCTCGTCAGTGGCCGCTGTGCGCTGGGTTCGCCTTCGGCGTCACGCGGGTGATCACCCATTCACCGGGCTGGCGCTCGACGAACTCGAAGTTCACCGTCGATCCCGGCTTCAGCCCGGCCAGCAGCGACGGGTTGGCGACTGCGAACTCCATGGTCATGGCTGGCCACTTCAGCGACGCGATCGCTTCGTGGTTCAGCGTCAGCGTGCCTGCCTTGGCATCCACGCTCTCGACGCTGCCGGCGCCCTGGTGGCCCACCGCCTGCTTGGCGGGTGTCGGCGTGGCCGCGGATGCCGTGCCGGCAGCAGGTGCTGCGCCGCCATGCCCAGCATGGCCACCCAGCCCGCCGATGGCCGCCTTGAGGTTGCTCTCGGCGTCGATCAGGAAGTTGGCTGCGACCACGACTTCTTCGCCAGCCTTCAGCCCATCGAGCACTTCGACGTGGTTGTCGCCTCTCGCACCGGTCCTGATCTCGCGCGGCTCGAAGCGGCCTTCGCCGCGTTGCACGAGGACGATCTGGCGCTTGCCGCTGTCGATCACCGCGGAGTCGGGCACAGTGAGGACGTTGGCGCCGGCGCCGAGTTGCACATCGACCTGCGCGAACATCGCCGGCTTGAGCAGCTGCTTGGTGTTGGCCAGCTCGATTCGGACCGGCACCGTGCGGGTCTCCGCCTTCAGGGTCGGGTAGACGTAGGTGATCGTCCCGTTAAAGGATTGGCCGGGGTAGGCGGGCAAGGTAACGGTCGCCTTGGTGCCGGCTTTCACGAGGCCGATGTCCTGCTCGAACACATCGGCGACGACCCACACCGAGGACAGGTCGGTGACCTGGTACAGCGCCTCGCCTGGCATGAAGCGCATGCCCTGGAACGCCTTCTTCTCGGTGACGACGCCCGAAACCGGCGAGCGCAGCGTGACAGTGCGGCGCACCTCGCCAGACTTTGCAAGCGCAGCCACGTCGTCTGCCGACAGGTCCCAATTGCGCAGCCGCGCCAGCGCCGATTCGGCCAGCTGCTTCATGCCGGACGCGGATTCGCTGCCCGCCTCCTTCATCGCCTGTGCCCCTTGCACGGCGATGGCGTACTCGCGCTGGGCCGAGACGAGTTCGGGGCTGTAGACCTCGAACAGCGGCTGACCCTTGGCCACCGGCTGCCCGGTGGCGTTGACGTGCAGGCGCTCGACGTAGCCTTCGAACTTCGGCGAGATCATCGAGATGCGACGCTCGTCGGGCTCCACGCGGCCAGAGGCGCGGACGGTGCGACCCAGGGGCCTCAGGGCTGCGGCCTCGGTGCGCACGCCCAGCTTCTGGACCTTCTCGGTGCTGATGCGGACGAGGTTCGGCGAACCCGGATCGGAAGCTGGCTCCTCGCCTTCGTAGACCGGGATGTAGTCCATCCCCATCGGGTCCTTCTTGGGTGTGGGTGAGGTGTCCGGCAAACCCATCGGGTTGCGGTAGTAGAGGAGCTTGCGCGGCGCGACTGTCGCAGCGTTGGCCGGGCCAGAGGCCGGCACGGCAGCGGACGCCACTGCCACGGCAGGCGCTCGGCTGCGGATGCCCAGCATGTAGCTGCCGACGCCAACGGCGGCGAGGAGCAGCACGCCCAGGATGGTGTTGGTGGTCTTCACAGGTCTTCCCCCACGATGCGTTCGATCTCGGCCAGACGCATCTGCGCGTCGACCTGTGCCTTGAGGCGGTCCGCCTTGGCCTTGCGAATCTGCCGTTGCGCGTCCAGCAGGGTCGCGAAGTCGACCTTGCCGTTCTCGTAGGCTGCCAGCGCCGAGCGGAAGCTCAGTTCCGATTGCGGCAGCAATTGGCCGGCTATCAATGCCTCGCTTCGACGCGCCGCGTCCAGGCCGGCGAGGTTCTCGCCCAGCTCACCCATCAGTTGCGCCTGCAGGGCCTGCGTGCGCGCACGCTGCGCACTGACCATGGCATCGGCCTCGCGCTCCTGCGAGCGTCGTGACTCGCGCTGCAGCGGGATGTTCATCTCGACCATCAGGCCCCAGGTCGTGATGCGCGAACCCATCTGCGTGGGCACGACACCGACCTGGATGTCGGGATAGCGGTTGCGCAGCGTCAGCTCACGGTTGCTCTGCGCACTGCGCAGCCGGGCTTCCTCGGCCGCCACGGCGGGGTTGGTCGCGCGGGCGCGCTGCACCAGCGCACCGGCATCGAAGGTGGTCGCCGCGGGCAGCGGTCGGACTGCCTGCGGTTCGGACAGCGTGGCACCGGCCTCACGAGCCAACAGCGCGTTGAGCCTGGCCGTGGCCTGGCGCTTGTCTGTGTCCAGCGTGATCAGTTCGGCCCGGATCGCCGTCTGCTCCAACTGGGCCCGTATGGCGTCCTGCTGTGCTGCCAGGCCACCGGCATAGCGCGCCTGGGCCAGCTGTTCCATCCTCGCCAACAGGTCGACCACTTCCTTCGTGATGCGCTCGCTACCGGCAGCGAGGAAGTACTGGGCGTACGCGACCTTGATCTTGCCGGCCAGTTCGTTCCACGTCGCTTCGGCACGCGCAGTGGCCTGCTGCGCGTCGGCCGTTGCCACGTCGCGCCGCAGGTCGCGCTTGCCCCACAGGGGAATGGGCTGCATGAAGGTGTACTTTGTGTCGCCGACCTTCCAGGGCAGGAGGCTGGGAGCGTTCGACGTGCCGTAGTTGTTGACGTTTTCCAGTTCCACGCGCAGCACCGGGTCGGGGAGTGCTCCCGCGGGCTGGACACGTTCGGACGCTGCGTCGGCTTCATGGCGCATGGCCGCCAGTTCGGGGTTCTGGGCTCGCGCATAGTCGAGCAGTCCGGCCAGGTCGGAACCCAGTTCGCCCGCCCAGACGGGTGAGGCGGACAGCAGCGCGAAGGTGGCTGTCAGCGCCGCGGCCAGGCGCGTTGTGCCTCGGGCCGATGGCGTGTAGGGGGGGCGGTGGGGCATGTCGAGCTTCCGTTGTTCTTTGGCGCGAGCGTCGGGACTCAGCGGTAGGACTGGTAGACCGTGGCCTGGCCGTCGCGGGCGACGAGTAGCACGTCATAGGGATCGCGACGACCGCCGTAGGCCGGACCGTCCATCCCCGGCGAGCCGATGGGCATGGCGGGAACTGCCAGGCCGACGGTGCGGGGTCGCTCGGCGAGCAGTCGCTTGATCTCGCGCGCCGGCACATGTCCCTCAATCGCGTAGCCGTCGATCAGAGCGGTGTGGCAAGAGCCGAAGCGGATCGGCATGCCGAGGCGGCGGCGGGCCTCGTCGTTGCCGTCGTCGTGCGCCAGCACGCTGAAGCCGTTGGCCTCCAGGTGCGCGATCCAGTCGTGGCAGCAACCGCAGGTCGGGCCCTTCCAGACCTCGACGCGGGTCGGCGAGGCGGCGAAGACTGCCGGGCCCACGAGGGCAAGCAACGGCAACAGCAATGTGCTGCGCCGTGTGTGGCTCAGGTGAAGCTGGCGACCGGCCTGGCGGCCGAGGGCTTTTGCAAATGGATTGAGTGATGAAGGGGTCATGGTCTGTCTCCTGTTGAGGCACGGGGCCATCGATCGACGGCCCCCGCTGCATCACTGGTTCTTGTGGAACTTGGCGTGGTCGTGGACCGGCTTCTTCTTGGTGGCCTTGTCCGGTGCCGACGCGGCATCGGCCGCTTGGCAGGGCATGGTCATCGCGCCAGCGGTGGACCCCGTGTTGCGTTCGGCGCCGTGGTCGTGGCGCTTCATGTTCGACTTGCCGCAGTCCATCGCGGTCGCGGAGGCAGCCGATGCGGCTGCCGCGGCAGGCGCAACTTGCTGGGCGTAGACGGGGGAGGCGCAGATCGCGGCGACGAGGGCGAGCGAAAGCAGGGGCGTGCACTTCATGGTGGACTCCAGAGAGGGGACAGGAACGGCGCTGCCGGGCAGCAAGCCGCTTTGGTTTGTTGGGGGTCCGCTTGGCGGACTTGGACCTAGCTCGCGCGGCCCGTCGCGAACGACGAACCACACGGCTGCTCGGCGCGATACCCAGGGCGGGACCGCGACGCGAGCGGGCGCGTCATAGCGTCAGGCGAAGGAAGGCGATGGGGACCGAAGTGCGCGCCGGGGGTGGTGGCGCATCGAGGTACCGCTGTGCCGGCAACGGGGCCGGCGCAACAACGGAAAGTGCCATGGTCGGCACCACGGCAACGTCCAGTCCGAGCCAAGGATCGAAAGCCGACTTGGCCGCGGGAACGCTTGTCGACTCGTCGACGCAGAACTTCGCGCAGGGGCCCTGTGAGACGCTCGACGAGTCTTCGTCGGGGCAATCCGGGCAGCCCGCCTTGTGGTCCATGGACGCCGGCTGCGACGCCGCGCGCAGATCGCCCATGCCCGCCATGCCTGACATGCCAGCTGGCGCGATGACACAGGCATTGACGAGGCCCGTCGCGAGCGCGAACAGCCAGACCAGCAGCACTCTGGCTGCTAGGCGACGGATTCGGGCATGCTGGGTGAACATTGGCGTGGGCCTGATGCAAGCGGATTTTCAGGTCGTGGACGCAAAGCGATTTTGACTGGAATCAACCCGGGCCGTTGCCTGTGAGTGCCTAGGCAGACTGAGTGTGTCGTCTGGATTGCCTCGCCCAATGTGCAACTCCGTACTTCCAGGTTCATCGCAATGTCCGCGTTCTGGCGTTGGACTGCTCCTCTGCTGATGGCAACAACGTCTTTCGATACCGCATGCCTCCCCAGTGCTTCAGCCTGTAGGGCGAGAGATCACGATGGCGGCGCCAACTATGATCGGCGCGCATGCTCACGAACAAGAATGAGGTGCTGGCCGCGGCACTGGATCAGACCAACGCCTGGTTGGCCCAAACGCTCGGTCGGCCGGACCTTCAATTGCAGTTGATCAGCCAGCCCATCGCCAGATCGACCGCCATGCAGTTCGAGCGAGGCGGCGGGCCCAGGCGCAAGGTCCACTGGAACTGGGAAGACATCTTCTTCTCGCGAGTGCGGCACCAGGATGCCTGGATGTACGCGATGGTGCGTGCTGGACGCCCACGCGCGATGTGCTACGGGCGCATCCAGATTAGGGGAGGCCACGTGTCGCTCGAATACCTCGAGCGCACGCCCTACGCTCGTGGGATCCGCGGCCTCACCGCACCGACAGCCTTCCAGTTCGCCCGTGCCGTTGCCCTGCTGCTGGACCTCACCGAAGTCCGACTCAACGAGCCGTTTCCGCACCTTGTGCACTATTACGAACGGGTGCTGGAGGGGGCCATTCGACACCCTGCTGTGGGTCCGGTAAAGTACTTGGCCGTGAAGGTCACACCATGAAGCGCGTTCGAGTTTCGCCCGGAAAGTTTGTCGTCGTCTCCCAGGGAATGGCGGACAAAGCCGCGCGTGTGTTTGCCTCTGGCGCGTTCACTCGGGATCAGGTCCGCGAGATGGCTTCGGCTGAGCCTAAGGGGGCGAGCGGTGTGTTTCTGGGCAAGGCCACGGCCAAGCGAGCGGGTGCCGTGTCGGGCAAGACCGGTGCGTTCGTGCGCCAGACCACGGGCCACGTTGTGGTCGCGGGCGCCAACCAAGTGCCGACCAAGCGCAAGGCTGCATAGGGGCTGCAGCCGCACCTTACGGGTGCGCATCCGTTTCACATGTCTGCTTCACATGTCTGCTTCGAGTTGACATAAACATTATCGTCGCGTTCTGGAATTTGCGGCCATGGACGTCAGATGGCGAACGCCAAGCCAGACCTATCCCGGCGTGAACCGGTGTCCGCCATCAGACTATCGCCGGCAGACTAGCCTCCAGTCGTGGCCCTGGCCCATCTGCGAATGGTCGCCCGTAGCCGGCGTCTGTCGCTCTCATCCAGCGGCATCGCGTCCACGAGATCCAGCACCTGCTGAAGCCTCACGTAGCCGTGCGAAAGCATTGCCGAGCAGAACTCGCGATCCTTGTCGCGCCCCGCCGCGGCCTTCGACATGAACAGGTCCGGCAGATCCAAGCAGTAGCCCACGCGGTCGTTGGTGCCGGGACCTTGGACGCGATGGACGCGATTGATCCAGCCAGCGGGCAGCGAGGCCGTTTCTGGCCCGACGCCCTGGGCGTAGTACCCATAGGTCTGATGAAATTGGGAGCCTTCCCCGATCGCGCCGTCGATCCTGTCGGCCAGTTCAGGTGCCTGCAGCGGGTAGATGTCCGCCTCGGCAGACATCGTGAAAACTTCGGGCGGGTTCGGTACAGGGCCAAGGATCGACTGGCTCCCGACGATGATGAATTCGTACTGGTTCGTCACGTCTGCGCTGGCGCGGATGACGTGTTCAAGCTCGTCGCGGGTCATGCTTCTTTCCTCGGGTCCGGCCCACCCAGCACGACACCCGTGCGCAGCTGACCGACTTGATCCAGCACGCACTTGCGCGTTTCGGCTGGCAGAACTGCGGTCAGCGGCGATGCCTGGCGAAGCTCCTGAGCCCTTCGGGTCCGGCCCAGCACCCGGCGCCAGGCGCTGCTGCGAAGGATCTCCTGCCACTCACGCCAGAGCGCGATCGAGCGCGAGTTGCCCGAAGCTATCCAGCGGTCCAGCGTCTCCTGGGCCTGCGCGACCAGGCCAGGGTCAGAGCGAGTCAACCGGATGGCCTCCTCATGCAGCGCCAGGCTCTGCAGGTCCTGCACCTGGTGGTGCGACTCGTCGGCGGACACTGTGATTTGCACAACCGGGCGGGAGCGCTTGGACCTGGCCGCTGCCGTCCCTGCTGGCCCCGGCTGCAGAGCATCGCCCGCAAGCAGGGCCAGCTCACCGCCGATGCCGAGCACCGACATCACCCGCAGGTATGTGCCGATGGCCGGCCCGGGGTCCCCGGCCTCGACGGAAGCCAGGGTCGTGCGCGAGATGCCCGCTCGCTTGGCCATCTCGACAGTGCCCAGCCCATGCGACTTGCGCAGGCGCTTGAGCCGGTCGCCCAGCTGCAGCAGCAGTTGGCGCTCTAGGACAATGGAGCTTTCGGACAGGTTCATTTGTCCAGAATAATAAGCAAAAGGCTCACAAATGTCGAATCGAATGGACAAACAACATCAAGCACTGACGATGTTCGCAACGGTTGTCGCATGAAACGGCAACCGTCGCCTCTGGCCCGTAGACTGCCGCCAGGATAGCCAGACGGAGCTGGGCAGATGATGGACGAGAACGAGCGCGAAGCCGCGCTGCAGCGGATGGACAGGGCGATCTCGCGCTTCTACTCAGAAGCCGTGCAGATCGGCGTGCATCCGTTCATCGAGTTCGCGGGTGTCATGGCCGCATACGCGAAGACCTGCCGCCGGGCGCATGAAGCCCACATCGACTTCAGCGAGTGCAGCCGCCACTCTGGCCGCCTGCTTCCGGTCGAGGATTTCGAGCTGGACTACCTGAATGAAAAGCTCGAGTGCATCTTCACCGGGCAGGTGGCGATTGCGACGCAGAAGCAGCCCAAATCCGCGTAGCTGCGGCGCGTTGTCGCAGCTTCGACTATTCGCAACTGCCTGTCCCTGGCGGCCACAACATTCCGCCACGAACCGATGGTCGAGACAGTGGCCGGCGTGTCTGCGTCGCCGCCGGATAGCGGCCGCCACTCATCGGGCGCGAGCCGGCGCAGCCGCTGGCCCACCACACGCTGCTCGGCCATGAGGGCTGGCCCTGGCTGCCGGCAAACGTTCGCGAGCTCGTGCTGCATTCCAACTACATTGCCTTCTACCGCGTGCTCGAATCGTTGCACACCCGTCGAGATCATTCGCGTCAAGCACGTGGCGCAACAAGCGCCGTGAACGATATGACGCCCTGGCGCATGCGCCGGGACAGCACCAGCATCGAGGCCAGAACGACGTTCAAAGATTTCAAGGTGGCAAAGAATAGTTTTTAACCGAGGGAAGCGACAAAGCCCCACTCAGGCTTGTCTTTGCTCGTCTTCGTCTTCGCGAGGGACAGCGAAACCGTTCTCGGAGGCGGACGCTGTGGCCGTTGAAGCTTTCTTGCCGCGCGTCGCTCCTGTGCCAGTTCATGGGATGCGTGCTCCGGCAATCCTGTCCAGTCGATGGCCTTGCAGACGACCTTGTGCCTCGACCAGTTCGTACGCTGATCCTGAACAGCCAGAACGGCGCCAAGCTGATGAGCGCAATGACTCCATCTGCAGATGCCTGGCGGCAGGTATAGGGCTTGCACATCAATACCGGCCTCCATCGCAAACCGAGAGAGCTCGGCCCTCCACCGTCTCAGAGCGTCTCCTTCAGCGCCGATGCCGTTCGCGACGACAAGAAGCTGTCCGCTCGATTCATGCGTCTGATGCCCGTGGCGCCTCCACCATTGGCGGATGGTTTCGGCGGCCAAGCCGACGGTATGCGCATCCGGGGCGTCGACGGACCAACCATCCACGCGCCTTGCCTCCCCTTGGTTCTCTTCATCCCAGCTTTCGCGCCCCAAGAGCGTCGTCTGAAGAGAGCGATCTGTCTGCAGCAGACGAGCCGCCTCGCCAGTCACCTCTCGCTCGACCTTACCGGTCTCGGCGCGGCTCTTTGACAATTGAAGCACCACCACTGGCCGAGCGGCATCCAATGCACTGCTCACCGCCGCGCCGATTGACGCGTACTGAAGTGCGCGTGCCTCCAGTCGGTGCATCTTGGGCGCCCAGGGCTCGCTAACGGTCCAGAATCCCAAGTCTGCCAGTCGCGCGGCAATCGTTGTTCGGCTGACCCCGACCGACTGACTACTTGCTCGCGCAGCCAGCTGGCGCTGGCTCAAGCAGGTCCATCGGAAGACCACGGTTCTACAGACGCTCCCGGGTGGCTGCTGGTCCATCCCGGACACCAGTGCTGACTCGAGTCCCGGGAAGCTCCGTTTCCTACCCCCTCCAGGATTGCGCTGATCCAGTGCAGGATCGAGGAACCAGGGCCCCAGGTCCCCTTCCTGCAAGTGGTGCCGCACCTCAGCCAATCCCTCCTTGACGGTGCGTCTCGCCAAGCCGGTGGCTTGGGCAACCATAGAAACGCCGCCTGCTCCGATGGCTTCTGCCTCGATGCCGGCCCAGCGGCGTCGCTGAGACTCGTTCAGCAGGCCATGCAGTAGCTGCCAGCGCCTCGTGAGTGCGTCACTGTTCAAGCGTGCCTCCGAGCAGCAAGAAGATCAAGTTAATTTTGGCCTTACCACTCTACCCGCAAATCGGGAGGCAAGCCGGGAAATAGTCTTCGGGTCGACCACTCTGGACAAGGCAGATGGACGACAACCGAACCACTCACAGGCCTGCTGCGCCACCACCCGGATCGCGCCACGAACAGTCGCCGCTTGGCTATCGAACCGTCGAGCCAGCGAGGCGTGCAGATCGCATCCGGGAGACAAACCGGCCAGGCATCAAGCAATGGGCGTGGGGAAACCCAACCTCCGCATCGAAGCACGGAACACCGCCCGCACGGAGCGCCCAATGAGCGGCGAGAAGAAGCGCCGCATCGGTCAGCCTCGCTACAGCGCGCTGCTGGACCACCTAGCCCAGCATCCCGACGGGCGGGTCCGCCTGTGGATTGCCAAGTTCGTTGCCAACTTTCGCCCACCCGCTGACGCTCCTCGCTTGCTCGAGGCGCTGTTGCGCCTCGAAGCCGCGCTGATCGACCTGGCAGCCAAAAGGCCACGCATTTGCTCCATGGTTGAGCACGAGCTGACAGGCCTGCGGCTGACCCGCGCCGCGGCGTCAACCGTGGAGGCACCAGTTGATGGCAATCTCCCGACCGACGCCTGGCTCAAGAAGTTCGCGACTTATGGTGCGCTGCTGCTGGTTGTCGACGATGATCGGCCGGCGTTCCGTGCGTTGGCAGCGGAATACCTGCGTGGTGTCTACACCGGCGTCTGCACCCACGCCAATGTGGCCAACAACATCCGGCTGAGGTCCCGCTCACCGGATCCACACGAGAAGGTCAAGGCGACATCGGCGCAACCCTGGGAAGGCCGCTTCGCAGCAACCGTCCAACTCCTGGAGGACCTGTACGTCGAGGAAACTCAGGTCCAGGCCGTCAGGTTCCAGCTGGCTGCCTGCTCGAGCTTCGTCTGGAGAGCCAAGCATGCTCGCCGGTACGAGCACAAGGGCCTTGTCCATGGCCGCACCTTGACCCTCGGGGCGCTAGCTGACGCGTTCGAGTCGTTGAGGCTTGCGATCGAGGCCGGGCTGTCTTTGGAGGTGGGCATCGCCGCCGGGTTCATGTCCGGTTTGCCATGGGAGCTGTCGCAGAGGGTGCCCTTGGCCAAGCCAGAAGTCGACGACTGGGTCATCTGGCTCGACATTCGCCAGGGTTGCTTTCACTTGAATCTGAATCCGGTGGTGCGAGGTGCGGCAAGTGCCAAGGGCAATCGTCGGTACGTCCCCGCATCGCGTGCCTTTCGAAGGTTCTTGCCCTCAAATCTGGCAAAGGCACTTCGGGCCCATTTGAAGGTGCAGCGGAACGCGGCCACACTGGGCGCGCTCTGCGGGAGCCTTGACATCCCGCCGGAGCATGTAATCGGCGAAGACGATGGTCGGGTGCTGAAAACATCCATCGCCCGCTTCTACAACTGCCGATCGCTTGTGTCACGGATCCTTGGGATCCCGGCCCCCCTGGCTGCGGCGTGCATGGGTGACTACGGCCGGCTCCAGCACTCCCGGCTCTTCTACTACGCCGCAAGCCCCAAGGAAGTTGGAGAATCGCTGAAGAAGCTCGAGCCGGTCTTGAACTGGGGCTCGATCCGAGTCGAGGACAACGATGGTGTGGTCATCGGTGCGGCGGTAGTGCCGGAACTGCAGACACTTGTTGAGATCGCATCGAAGTTGGCCGCGGACGTCAGCGCGGCGCGTCCGCCCAGGCGATACAGGCTAGAGCACGTCCATCGCCTGCACAACGCGTTCACGGACTACTCCGTGTTCCTTGTTGGCCTTGGTGTACTCAGCCGGGATCGCAAGAGCCTGAAGGTGGCTGGTTTGCGCGAAGCATCGGTGCTGGGCGTCGGTGCAATGCTTGACAAGCGCACTCGCGCGGACGCCAGGGCGTCGCCGGTCGCGTTGTGCAAGGAAGTGCAGATCCAGGCTACCGCTTACCACAAGCATTGCCAGTGCATGCTGAGGCGCCTGGCGCTGCTGGGCGTGACCCGCGGTGCCCTCGTGCTGTGGCTCCGGAGCGTGGTGAACGGTACGGCGACTGATCCCTTCTGCCGCATCGACGACGACGGGGAACCCCGCGCTCGCGGAACTCGAGGGGTGTTCAAGGACCTTCCGACCGACCTGCAGATCAAGGCGGACACCGCTCGGCACTTCTGGGACACGACGTTGTCCGGCCGCGGTGTCCCCGATGAGTTGGTGGATGCGCAGGCGCGCCGCTTGGTCAGCTGGGCCAGCCACTGGCAGCGGTCCCGGCCGATCTGCATCGATGACCTGAGGCAGCACGTCGGCACAGTGCAGCAACAAGTTCTCCTGGAGCTTGGGATCCGCGCTGTCCAGGGGTTTCGCAAGTGACAGCGCCAAGCAAGAAGCGTCCGTCTCGTCGCCAGCGTAAGACAGGCGACCTGACTCAAAAGACGTTCCGCGATGCAGCGGCGTTCGAAAGGCTGCAAGGGGCATACATCGAGGCTGGACTTAGGCAGCCGGGAGTGTCACGCTGGCCGGCGGCGTTGATGCTTTTCGAGGCGATCTGCGACCTTGAGGACTTGAAAGGCATCCAGGCTAACGGCGTCACCTACCAAGACGGCTCTGCCACGCGACTGGACTGGGCGCGACCGGACGGGCGGCGCGATGCCAGGCACTTGTCGGCAATCTCCGTCCTGGCACTGCATGCCGATGGCACCGGACCTCGTGCGAATGGGCGTCTGATCGAGGTCATCGAGGCTTGGTTCGAGGAAGCTGCCTCTCCCAGTGTGCTCCGCAACAGAACACCGGCTGGTGCAGCACTCTCGTGCAGCAGCGCCTGGCTTCGCCTGAAGCTGCCGCCGGAGCTCTTCGAGCACGTCATGGGCATCACACCGATGACACCGCTGGACCGTGCAACAGCAGCTCGGCTCGCCACCGGAATGGCATTGCAGCCGCAACCCGGAAGCGAGCCGCCGAAACCGACCTCCGTCTTGGCGCTCGACGCCTACTTCAACACGCAAGGGGATGACAGTTCGCGGTCTGTACTCCAGGCGGTCGTCGACGCTGCCTCGTTGAAGGGCAGCTCTCGACTGAAAGACCATGACCTCTTGCAGCGGATGGCAGGACGCTGGACGCGCCTGATCCACGACGCGGAGGCTGCTGGTCCGGTGACCAGCCTTTTGGTTGGCCACGTCATCGATCTTGCCGAGCGCGGAGCACTTGTTCCGCGCTCGCTCGTGCCATACGTCCGCTACGGGGCGCCAGCGGTGATCGAGGCGCTGGCGGGCCATGAGCTCGAGCTCATGACATCCGACCAACTCGGAGCGACTATCGTCGCCGCATTCAGTCGACTGGCGTTGACCGGGGAGGCCCTCCGCAAGGCGCGGGCCTTTTTCGGGTTGTTTATTGCCTACGCGCGCCAATGGCTGCATGTAGCACCCGTGCCGTCGTCTGCATTGCCCGACATCGAGGATGCGACGGTGGATGCCAATGTGGTCACCCCGCAGGAGGTCACGCGCATCAGCGATTGGCTGACGCGTGATACCAGCGACGTGCGCCTCAGCGAGCAGACAAGGCTGGTGCTTCTTTTGCTCCAGCACCTCGAAGTCCGCGTCTCTGAAGTCTTCTTCCTCCAGGTCCGAAACCTCCGAGTCAGCAACGCCGTCATAGAGCTCGAGGTAGCTGGCCAAGGCCGGCTACACGGGCTGAAAAGCCCACAGGCCCAGCAGTCGCGCGTCATCCATGACGTCGACCTTGCAGCGTGCATAACCCGTTGGAAGCTGCGCAGGAGCGGCGAAGGTGCCCTCGATGCCGACCTTCTCTTCGGCTCCAAGAAAGCTCAGCGTCGCGTCTATCGACTGGCGGCCATGTATGCCTGGCTCAATGGGGCGTTGAAGCGGGCAACCGGCCTACGCGATGCCTGCTGTCACTGGTTGCGACATGCAGCAATCGACGGACGTTACGTTCGCATCAGTCTGGGTCTGGCACCGGTCGACAGCCTGGATCAGCTGAGCGTCGACTCTAGCCATCTGGAGTTTAGGACGACGCAGCTGAACTACCTTCACAGCTACCCGATTGCCCTACGTGCAGTGCTCGACGCGAAGCTTCAGCAGCGCCGTATTCCCAGTTCGTGGGCGGCGAAGTGGACCGGTGCCACCGCCAGCAAGTTGCGCCAGGACTATTGCCGACTCAAGCAGCGGGACGGCGCGGTCGGCGCACTACCGCCCGCGACGTGCTACGCGTACAACTGGCAAGCAATCCGGACTGCAGCATCGCGCATGACCTGCGAAGCTGCAGAGGTCGGTGTAGCCCTCTGTGAACCCCTTCCTCCCCCGGAGCTGGGGAGGCCACGCGCTCCCACCGCTGCCGACGTGATCGGCCTGCTGCTCGACTGGCAGCGAGGTGTGGATCCGAATGAGGCCGGAAAGCAATGGCAATTCGACGACCAGGCCGTCATGGCGGTGCTGAAGCGCCTCACCGAGCTGGGAACCGCCGAGGCAAAGTTACACCGTTATCGGATCAGGGCGCGGCTGACAACACCCAAGGCAGCCCTTGAAGCGCTGAGGATCAGAGTTTCAAAGGCATTCCAGCCGAAGTACGAAGCTTGGCTCAGGTCGCTGGACCATCCAGGTACGCCAACGCTGACTCCTGACGCGTGGATCGATTGGGCGCATGCCCGGCGTGGGAACTACATCAGCCTGGGGGCACATCTGCGGTCGGATCGCTGGCTGAGCTACCTCCTGGCCACGGGCCTGTCCCCCTCCAAGCTCGTGATCTGCAGTATCGAGGACAACGACGCCATTGAGTGTCAAGCACTTCGCGACGTGGAGCTGGCCATCGCAAACAGCCTGGGCGCTCATGCCGTCAGCCCGCCTCGCGCATATGAGGTGAACTCTCGCAAGGGCCGCCCTGGGTCCTATCTGCTGGTTGCGGATGAATCGGACGAGTTGACCAACCAAACCGGCGCGGCATTTTCCCCCGGAGGCTTGACCGCCGTGATGCTCGCCCTGCACCTGTACACCGTCGCCAAAGAAGCTGTCGAAGCTGCGCCCGTATGACTATTCTCAAAATTCAAATCCCCCTTACCGCGGAAAACGAGGAACTCTCTTGGCTTGAGCGCGGCGCCCGGGAAGCGGCTGGTTTGGAAGAGCTGGAGGCGCGCATTCCGGGCCTCACATCGCTCCAAAGCACGATTCCGACGCTGGGCGCGAAGGCCATTGGGGGGCGCCTGCACCTGTGCCTCACGTTGCAGCGCCACCCGCAGTTGAGGTTGGATCTGACTGGATGGCGGGAGATCCAGGGCCGGCTGCTCGAACTCGATCCTTCACTGCTGGATCAGCATACGGTATCGGAAAGTCTACGGACGACTCAAATGCTTCTCGCGCGTGCCGTTCGCCGTGAGCCAGAGGCACTGCGGACCGTTGCCACAGGGGTAGAGAAGCAGCTGCGCAGCAAGGCATCCCAGCGACTTCGGCGAGCGCTCGGCAACGAGTACACGATGCAGGTCTTCGGCGAGGACGAGCGGATTCAATTGCCCCTCCTGCAGCCGCTTGCCGTGCATGACCCTGTCCATCGCTTTCGTCTGCTCGTCACCAAGATGCGCGAGAACAGTCTGTTTACTGCGCGGCGGATCGAGCTGCTTGGGTCAATGGGCAAGCGCGGGGAGTTCGCGCTTCCAAAAAAGGAGGTCTATCCATGTAGCCGTCTGGCCGCTGCGAGCACATACATGAGCGGGCAATTGCTCCACGAATCGATGGAGCTCAAGCGCACCGTGGTCGTAGATGGTCGGCGTGTCGTCGAGGTCGGCACGGGAGTGGTCGTCGCGCTCCAAGTTCTGGCAGTCGCTCGCGAACAGGCAAACTGACCAAAGCTATCGCGCGTCTGGCGCACCGATTTCTGCCTGCGCCGTACCAAGTCGACAATGAGAGGGCCGATTCGCCGCCGATCTGTGACAGGCAGGATGTCGGTGTACGCGGTAACTGTCACAACCGATCTCAAATCAAAGTTGCGCTCCATGCTGCCGAAAGAGTGTTGATCGACCATGCCGAAGTGGGGCCAACGGCCATTTCGTCGTCGACTTTGACGTGGGGTGACCGTCGAGTGGCTCATCTTGACGGCGGCAGGATCAGTCGCTCGGTGGATCGATCTCGGTGGTCATTTCACCGATGTTGAAGTACTTGGCGATGGCCCGGTCCAACTTGTCTGAGCAGTGTTCTCAGCGTCGCACCGCCTGTCCGACCAGGACGGCTAAGACGTTGTTGCCGTGAGTAGGGGTGGCTTCGCCCCTTACCTGGCCGATGGCCCCGATTGCGATCTCGCTGCCACTCACAATCAGCGCCTCGACATTCTTCATGCTTCCCATTCGCCTGCCCGTCGGGGCGCCTGAAGTGCGGCATCAACTCCCCGATGTGGCTGTTGAGTGCGTACTTCAACGATCGTGGACGCCCATTTCACGCGGATAGTGGCCGGCACAACGGGGTTGCCGTGGGCAGCACCGGAGAGGTGCGCAGGAACTCGTTTGAATGTAGCTGAATCGTCCACGATCAGCCTGAAGCGGCCTGCCGTGGTGCGGGTGTCGGGGGTGGTTCCAAGCCCGACTTGATCTCAAGAATTCAGGCCCCTGCCAGGCCGCCGGAGGCGCCCCCCTCGGTCGTGTCGCGCATGGACTTCGTGGCCTTGAGCTCGATCTTGTGGCTGGCGTGCACGACCCGGTCGAGGATGGCGTCCGCCAGCGTCGGGTCGTTGAGGTAGGTGTGCCAGGCCTTCACCGGCAACTGGCTGGTGATCAGCGTTGAGCGTGTGCCGATGCGGTCGTCCAGCAACTCCAGCAGGTCGTTACGTTCGGGGGCGCCCATGGGCGCGATGGCGAAGTCGTCGATCACCAGCAGGTCGAGTCGGGCCAGTTGGGCCAGGCGCCGCGCGAAGCTGCCGTCGCCGTGCGCGACCTGCAGTTCATCAAACAGCCGCGCCGCTCTCACGTACAGCACCGAGAAGCCGCTGCGTGCGGCCTGGTGCGCCAGCGCGCAGGCCAGCCAGGTCTTGCCGCTGCCGGTGGCACCGGTGATGAGCAAATTGCGGGCGTGGCGCAACCAGTCGCCGGTGGCCAGCGCGGTGATCAGGCTGCGGTCCAGCCCACGGCTGGCGCGCCAGTTGATGTCCTCGATGCAGGCCGCGCTCACCTTGAGCTTGGCGGCCTTGAGCAGCCGGGCCACGCGCCGGTCGTCACGCCAGGCGATCTCGCGCTGCACCAGCAGCGTCAGCCGGTCGTCGAAGGGCAGTTCGGCCGCGGCAGTGCCGCTGGCCTGGTCTTCCAGGGCATGCACCATGCCGTCCAGGCGCAGGGTGCGCAGTTGGTCCAGGGTGTGTTCGCTCAGCATGGGTGATGTCGTCCTTCGTTGGTGGTCGGTGATGTCGATGGGGGTCAGTGGTAGTAGTCCGGCCCGCGCACGTTCTCGTGTGCCACGACTGGGTTGTCGGCGGTGCCGAGCGGCTTCGGGCTGCTGTCCAGGCCGCACTTGAGGATGCTGGTCACGCTGCGCAGGTTGGGCGCACGGATGGCCATGGCCCGGGTACAGGCAGCCTCCAGCCGCGGCGCGCTGTACTTGCGCGCCAGCGCCAGCAATCCCAGGCAGGCGCGGTAGCCTTGTTCGGGGTGCGGGCGGTGCGTCATCTGCCAGCTCACCACGGCGGCCGTGCTCACGCCGATGCGCTCACCCCAGGCGATGAGCTTGGCCGGCGTCCACTCCAGGTGGGCGCGGTGCGAGGCCGGCATGTGCTCGGGCGTGGTGGTGAAGCCGCCACGCACGGCGGTCAAGGGGTGGCTGGCCACGCGCTGGTTGGCACTGAAGCACTCCAGCAGCGGACCGGTGACGCGCACGTCGAGCTTGGCGCCCACCAGCCGGTGCGGCACGCTGTAGTAGTGGCCGTCAAATTCGACGTGGTAATCGACGTTCACCTTGGCGCACTTCCATCGGCTGATGGCGAAGCGGGCCACCGGCAGCGGCCGCAGCACCGGTGCGTCCAGTTGCTCGAAGGCGCTGCGCCGGCAGCCGGGCAGCCTCTTGAACGGCCGCTGGTTCAGGTCGGTGAGCAGCAGGCCAATGGCCTTGTTGAGCTCACCCAGGCTGAAGAAGCGCCGATTGCGCAGGCGCGCCAGGATCCAGCGCTGCACCAGCAGCACCGCGGCCTCCACCTTGGGCTTGTCGCGCGGGTGGGCCGGCCGTGCCGGCAGCACGGCGCAGCCGTAGTGCTGGGCGAATTCCTCGTAGGCGCGGCCGGGCTCGGGGTCGTAGCGCCCGGGCGTCTTGATCAGCGCGCGGGCCTGGTCGGGCACGATGAGCTTGGGTGCACCGCCGATGAACTCCAGCGCCAGCACCTGCGCGGCGATCCAGTCCTCGGTGGTCTGGCGCGGCGTAGCGCAGGCGAAGGTGTAGTTCGAGGCCCCGAGCACGGCCACGAAGATCTGCGCCCGCGTGATCTCGCCGCTGCTGGCGTCGACCACCGGCACGGTGTCGCCGGCGTAGTCGACGAACAGCTTCTCACCGGCGATGTGCACCTGGCGCATCGAGCGCTGCTGCGCCTTGGCGAACTCGCGGTACTTCACGCAGAAGCTGGTGTACTTGTAGGCCAGCGGGTTGGCCCCGGCGTACTCCTCCCACAGCAGCATCAGCGTGACGCCGGGGCGCTTGAGCTCCTGGTGGACGGCGCCGAAGTCGGGTGCCAGTTGGTGGCTCGACCTGGCCACGGGTGGCCGGTACAGCCGGGCCTCCAACTCCTCGTCGGTGAGCTCGCCGGCAACGGCGCAGTCAACGCAGGCCACCCTGGCCAGCGACACGTACTTGCCGACCACGCTCTTGGAGATCTTGAGGGCGCGGCCCACCTCGCAGTAGCTCAACCCGGCCTGCAGGTGCAGGCGCAATGCCTCTCGGATACGGCGCATCGTGACTCTGTTCGTTGGCATCGGCTCGGACCGCAAAAAGCGGCCAGCCTATGCCGGTCAGAAGATCACCTGCGCGCCACCCCCATCGTCCACGATGACGCTGAAACAGCGTCCACGATCAGTCTGAAACGCCGTCCACGATCACGCTGAAATCCCGTCCACCATCGGCCTGAAACGGCGTCCACGATGGGCTGAAATACGCAGCCGACATCGTCGCCCGCCTGAAGTCGCCGGGCTTCCGCGACAGCAAGCTGACGATCGGCGTGGTCACCTTCAACTCGGAGCAGCAGGGGCTGATCGAGGACTTGCTGGATGAAGAGCGCCGTCGCGACCCCGCCATCGAGCCTTACTTCTCCGAGGTGGAACTCGAGCCACTGTTCGTCAAGAACCTGGAGAGCGTGCAGGGTGACGAACGGGACATCATGTACTTCTCGATCACCTACGGGCCGGACCACGCGGGCGCGGTGTCGATGAACTTCGGGCCGATGAACCGCTCGGGCGGCCAGCGACGGCTGAACGTTGCGATCACGCGCGCCCGGCTTGAGCTGCGGGTGTTCTCCAGCCTCAAGGGCGAGCAGATGGATTTGGCGCGCACGCAGGCCCTGGGTGTGCGCGATCTGAAACATTTCCTGGAATTCGCCGAACGGGGCACACGCGCGCTGGCCGAAGCCACGCACGGCAGCCTGGGTGGCTTCGAGAGTCCGTTCGAGCAAGCCGTTGCCGAGGCGCTGGGCCGCAAAGGGTGGGAACTGCACACGCAGATCGGCGCCTCGTCGTTCCGAGTGGACCTGGCCGTGGTGCATCCGGACGCCCGGGGCACCTACCTGACCGGCATCGAGTGTGATGGCGCGACCTATCACCGTTCGGCGACGGCCAGGGACCGGGACCTGCTGCGCGAGCAAGTGCTGCGCGACCTGGGTTGGGAGATCCTGCGGGTGTGGTCGACAGACTGGTGGGTGGACCGTGCCGGCACGCTGGAGAAGATCGACCGCAAGCTGCGGGACCTGCTGGCCCTCAGCAGGGAACGGCGGGCCGCGGAAGTGCAGCGCGCCGCCGCGGCCGAAGAGGCGGCCGCGGCGATTGCCCGCGCCAATGCCGATGCTGCTCAGTCGGCCGCTGTAGCCCGGGCCGGTGAGGTGGACAACAAGCCTGCGGGGCATTCGTCGGACACCGGCCGGACGGTGTCTGTCGAAGCGACGGGGCGAACGACCGAGACCTATGCACGCAACGTCGCCGATTCCCCGGGCGCGGCGACACAGTTCGTCGAGGCCGATCCTGCATCCGTGGTGGATGGCGTCTCGGCGGATGACTTCTTCAACAAGGCCTACGACAAGACCCTGCTGCCCATGATCAACCATGTCGTGGAGGTCGAGGGCCCTGTGCTCGATGTCGTGCTGGCGCGCCGCATCGCCAGGGCCCACGGATGGCAGCGCACCGGGGCGCGCATCCAAGAGCGCGTCGTTATCCTGGCGGCTTCTGCCCACCTCAGCACGACAGAGGAGGTTGGGACCTTCTTCTGGCCTTCCCGCCTGGAGCCAGGGGCCGCGGTGGGGTTCCGGCTTGCGACCGAAGACAACACTCGCTCGGTGGACGAGGTTTGCCTGCCTGAGCTGGTTGCATTGGCTCAGGACGTGTTGTCTGGCGGCCTAACTGCCGAAGCCGCTGTCCTGGCGATGGCGCGAGAGCTGGGCTTGCAACGCCTGAGGGCCACCAGCCGCAGTCGCTTTGAGGCCGCGATGGCGCAAGCACAGGCACAGGTTAGATGACTCGAGCTGTCGCCGCGCTCAGCAACGACACGTCCCGAAAGGTGTTCTTATCAGGACATCCATCCGGCGAAGTAAAAGTGAGCGAGTCGCACGAAGTAAATGTGTGCGCCCCGGATGTTTGGTGCCATCACTCGAAGGCCTGCTCACTCTCGCGTTGCCTCCCCCGCTCGTGCTCGACGTGATTGGCGATGCGCTGGAGTTGGTCAGCCGTCCAATTCGCAAGAAGCGGTTCTGATGAATTGGCTAGTCGCCGCAGCATCTTCCCGGCACTGGCCGAGGCCACTTCATAGGATCCGGTCCAACTCATCGGCAGTACATGGCGCGCGAGCCCGTCCAACACTGCGTTTCGATCTTTGGCTCGCGCCAAAAGCGTGACTGCTGCAGAAGAAAGCTGCTGTTCCCCGTCAGCGTCGTAAGCGTGGTCTTACCACCCTCTGTCCTTTGACCTGGACTGTCGGCATGCTCGCGTGAGGATGCGCGCTGCGATGGTGTGCATCAAGACCGATCATGCACATCATGTCCGTAGCGATGCAGACCGTATCCAAGCCGAGGAGGCGGGTTCACAGCGAAGCCTTCAAGCGCAAGGTGGTGGAACTGAGCCTGGTGCCGGGTGTGTCGGTGGCCGCCATCGCGCTGGAACATGGGATCAACGCGAACCTGTTGTTCGGCTGGCGCAAGGCGCACCTGAAGTCATGCCCAGGGAGTCAAGCTGACCGCAGGGACGTTACGGCGCCTGCGACCTTGCTGCCCGTGGAGGTTGTAGCAGCGTCCCCGCCGGGTGCAGTGCCCGCGGTGGCAGCCCACCGCGGCGCGAGCCCGCCCGGCAGCATCGAGATCGAGGTGGCCGGTGCGCGCGTTCGCGTGCGCGGTTCCGTGGACGAGGCCAGCCTGCGCAGCGTGCTGGCGGCGCTGCGCGGATGATCGGCCTGCCGTGATCGGACTTCCTTCAGGCACGCGGGTCTGGCTGGTGGCGGGTCACACCGACATGCGCAAGGGCTTCGACGGCCTGGCGGCGGTGGTGCAGTCTGCGCTGGCGGCCAACCCCTTCGATGGCCATGTGTTCGTCTTCCGCGGCCGGCGTGGGGACTTGATCAAGGTGCTGTGGTTCGACGGCCAGGGCCTGTTGCTGCTGGCCAAGCGCCTGGAACGTGGTCGTTTCGTGTGGCCGCAGGCCAGCGACGGTCGCGCAGTGCTCAGCCCTGCGCAGCTGTCGATGCTGTTGGAGGGCATCGACTGGCGCATGCCGGCGCGTACCCACGTGCCTGAACTTGCGGCCTGAACACTGTATGAACTGCGCTCCGGTGCAGCACCGATGACGAGCGCTTGAGGCTCGGGCACAGTGGTGTTCGTGCCGCACGACACCGACCCCATCAGCCAACTGCCCGACGATGCGGGCTTGCTCAAGCAGCACCTGCGTGCCAGCCAGGGGGAAGTGCGGCGCCTGAAGCTGATGGTGGACAAGCTCACGCTGCAGCTGGCGCGGCGGCTGCGCGCGCAGTTCGGCGCCAGCAGCGAGCGCTTCGAGGACCCGCAGACCAGCCTTCTGGAGCCCGCAGTACTGGATGAACTGCCGGCCCGCAAGCCCGCGCCGCCGGCGGCCAACGCCGGCACGCTGGACCGCAGCCTGCCTGAGCACCTGCCGCGCGAGCAGCAGGTGATCCGCCCCGAGGCCACGACAGCGCACCAGGACGCACAAGGCCAGGCCTGTGGCTGCACGGCCTGCGGCGGCCGCCTGCGCAGCCTGGGCGCGGACGTGTCGCACCAGCTGGAGTACGTGCCGGGTCGCTTCAAGGTCATCCGCACGGTGCGCCCGAAGCTGGCCTGCACCCAGTGCGAGTCCATCTTCCAAGCCCTTGCGCCCAGCCGTCCCATCCCGCGCGGCCTGGCCGGCCCGGCGTTGCTGGCGCACGTGATGGTGGGCAAGTTCTGTGACCATATCCCGCTGCACCGCCAGAGCGGCATCTACGCCCGCGACGGGGTGGAGTTGGACCGCGGCACGCTGGCCGGCTGGGTGGCGCAGGTGCATGCGCTGCTGCAGCCGCTGGTGGCGAGCCTGGGCCGCTACGTGCTGCAGGCAGCCAAGGTGCACGCCGACGACACGCCGGTGAAGGTGCTGGAGCCGGGCCGCGGCAAGACCCGAACCGGCAGGCTGTGGGTGTATGTGCGCGACGACCGACCAGCAGGCAGCAAGGCAGCGCCGGCGGCTTGGTACCGCTACACGCCCGACCGCAAGGGCGAGCATCCCGACGAACACCTGCGCAAGTTCAGCGGCATCCTGCAGGCCGACGCCTACGCCGGCTGGGGCGGCGTGTACGGCAGCGGCCGGGTTGCTGAGGCTGCTTGCTGGGCCCACGCCCGACGACCTTGGTGGGACCTGTACGAACAGCATCAGCGCACGCAGCGCGGTGACGAGCAAGGTCTGGCAGCACAGGCCCTGCGGCGCATCCAGGCGCTGTACGCCATCGAGGCCGAGGTGCGCGGCAAGCCGCCCGACATCCGAAGGCAGCAGCGCCAGGCCCGGGCCGGCCCGTTGCTGGCCGAGTTCCACCAGTGGCTGCACGGCGTGCTGAGCAAGGTCTCCCGCAAGTCCGACCTGGCCAAGGCCGCGCGCTACAGCCTGGTGCGCTGGGCCGCGCTGACGCGCTACGTGGACGATGGGCGCATCGAGATCGACAACTCGGCGGCCGAGCGGGCCCTCAGAGGCGTGGCCCTGGGACGCAACAACTATCTGTTCATGGGCTCCGACGAAGGTGGCCAGCGAGCGGCCAGCCTGTACAGCCTGGTAGAGACGGCAAAGCTCAATGGCCTGGACCCTGAGGCCTACCTGCGCGAGGTGCTCGCGCGCATTGCCGAGCACCGGATCGACCGCATCGATGAGTTGCTGCCGTGGAACATCACACGGCCACAAGACCAGAGGAAGGCCGCGTGATCCCACCGGGAATCGACCCTCGAATGCTGGAAGTGCTCAACCAGGCCAGCAACCTGCAGCTGTTCCAGCTGAACGCCGTGATCGAGCGGATGCTCGCCGACCCCCGGCGCATCCTGCAGGTGCGCAAGGACCTGCACATGGGCCAGACGGTGCGCTTCATGGACTGGCGCGACGGCCAGATGCGCACTGGCAAGATCATCGCGATGAAGGACACGCAGCTGACCATCCACGAGGACGGCACGCGCAGTTCCTGGGCAGTGCCCTACACGGCAGTGGAGCCGCCTGCGCCGGGTGCAGCCAAACCCGCGCCTGCGCCCGAACCCCCGCCAGCTCCACGGGCCACGCGCAATGACTTCCGCTGCGGCGAAAAGGTGGCCTTCGAGGACAAGTACCTCAACACCGTGGTGGGCACCATCGTGCGCATCAACCAGCGCACCGCCACCATTGACCCTGGCAACGGCACCTCATGGCGTGTGGGATTCGGACTGCTGCGACACGTCGTCGATATCTGAGCCACGGCCCGCGGTCAAGAGGGCCTTCGGGCCACGCTTACTCAGCGTCGGAGCCGGAGCTGACAACGTCAATGTGCCGGGCAACCCATGGATCGCGTTGTGAGTGGTCCGACGCTACCCACTCCAGTAGAACCTGCTCTGGGACTTCGCGAACGGGGTCGTGGCGACCGACGAACAGGTCGACGAGCGCCGAATGCCCACGCCGCGTTGGTGTGGCAATAAACGCGTCGAGGGCGACGTTCGGGTGGGTGCGAAACAGCACCCCGGCGAGCCGCTCCCACTCCCAGCCTAGAGACCAAGTCTTGTCCAGCACTGCACACAGCGCTTGGCACAGTTGCCGAGCCACCAGCTCACTGCCCTCCACCTCCAACGCTACCGCCGCCAAGCCCTTCAGACGATAGCTGTCGTCGTTGTGGACGTCGGTCAAGTCGACTTGAAGCAACAACTCTCGGCAAACCGCTCTGGCATGGGCGTCAATGATTTGGGCATTGCTGCGCAACCCATGCAGTCGCATGCTCATCAGCTCGATCGCGACGGTCACCCCAGATGAAGGCTGCGAAGTTACCGATGCACCGCGACATGGCGGGCTTCGACTTCGAGGTCTCGCCGGTGGACCGCAAGCTGGTCACCACGCTGGCCACCACGGCCTTCACCGACGACGCGCACAACGTGGTCCTGGTGGGTGGGCCGGGCACGGGCAAGACGCACCTGGCCACGGCCATCGGCGTGGACGGCATCACCCGTCATGGCAAGCGGGTGCGCTTCTACTTCACCGTCGACCTGGTCAACGCGCTGGAGCAGGAGAAGGCCCAGGGCAGGGCCGGTCGCATCGCCGCGAGCCTGCTGCGCCTGGATCTGGTCATCCTCGATGAGTTGGGCTACCTGCCCTTCAGCCAGGCCGGCGGGGCGCTGCTGTTCCACCTGCTCAGCCGTCTGTACGAACACACCAGCGTCATGATCACGACCAACCTGGACTTCGCGTGGTGGTCCAGCGTCTTCGGCGACGCCAAGATGACCACCGCGCTGCTGGACCGCCTGACGCACCACTGCTGCCACATTGTGGAGACCGGCAACGAGTCGATCCGCTTCAGCCGCAGCACGGCCGAGGCCAAGAATCGCATCAAGGCGCGAGAGCACACGCGCAAGGGGCCCAAGAGCGAGCCTGAGGCCGAGCCGTTCTGGGCGGGCCCCGCGCGGGGGAAGACGCTACGGGCTACACCCTCCGCGTCTTCCCCCGCGCGATCAACACGGCACCAAGGAGGTCAACGAAGCAGATCAGGAACTAAACTTATCCACAGCCGACCAGTTCAAAGTCGGCTTCCACCCCTGGCTCAATATTCGGTCGGCACGGTGGGGGTGCGGACGATTTCTTGGACTACTTGGAGGGGTAGTTCATGTACTCATACGAAGATCGTGTCCGAGCCGTACGGCTCTACATCAAGCTGGGCAAGCGCGTCGGCCTGACGATTCGCCAGCTCGGCTACCCGACCGAGAACGCCTTGAAGGGCTGGTATCGCGAGTACGAGGAGCGCGGCGATCTGCCCACCGGCTATGCACGCCAGCCGATGTACTCGCAGGCGCAGAAGGATCGTGCCGTCGAGCACTACCTCGAGCACGGCCGCTGCATCGTGGCGACGATCAGGGCGCTGGGCTATCCGTCGAGGGATCTGTTGTCTGCGTGGATCGAACAGGTCTATCCGCAAGGACATGCCCGAGCCACGGGTCGAGTCCCGGAACTGGCGCCGGAGGCCAAGCAGTCCGCTGTCATCGCCCTGTGCATGCGCCCGGCGAGCGCGCAGGCGGTGGCCGACGATGTGGGCGTGTCCAGAGGCTCGCTGTACAAGTGGAAGAATCAGTTGCTCGGCCACGAAGCATCCGTACCCATGAAGCGCCAGCAAGATGCCCCGGCAAGCCCTGATCGAGCCGAACTGGAACAGCAGGTCGAGGCCCTGCGCCGCGACATCAGGCGTCTGCAGCTCGAGAAGGACCTGCTGAAGAAGGCGAATGAACTGTTAAAAAAAGAACTGGGCATCGACCGGCAAGAGCTGACGAACCGGGAGAAGACACAGCTGGTTGATGCCCTGAGAGCGACCTACACGCTGGCCGAACTCCTCTGCGAACTGGACCTGCCGCGCAGTTCCTACTTCTACCATCGAGCCCGGCTCGAGATGGCCGACAAGTACGCCGACGTCCGCCAGGCCATGACCGACATCTTCGAGCGCAACTATCGCTGCTACGGCTACCGGCGGATCCACGCCTCGCTGAGCGATCAATCCGTGAGCATCTCGGAGAAGGTCATTCGCCGCCTGATGAAGCAGGAGAGCCTGGTCGCTGCGACGAGCAAACGGCGCCGATACGGTTCGTACATGGGCGAGATCAGTCCGGCGCCGGACAACCTGCTGAACCGCGACTTCAGCGCCGACGCTCCGAACGAGAAGTGGCTCACCGACATCACGGAGTTCCAGATTCCGGTGGGCAAGGTCTACCTGTCGCCCATGATCGATTGCTTCGATGGCATGGTCGTCAGCTGGTCAATCGGTACACGGCCAAACGCCGAGTTGGTCAACACGATGCTCGACGCAGCCATCGACAAGGTCGCTGCCAGCGGTGACCGGCCAATGGTCCACTCTGACCGCGGCGGGCACTATCGTTGGCCAGGCTGGCTGACGAGAATCACGGAGGCGAAGCTGGTGCGCTCGATGTCGCGCAAAGGATGCTCGCCTGACAACGCTGCCTGCGAAGGCTTCTTCGGCCGGCTGAAGACCGAGATGTTCTTCGCACGAGACTGGCTCTCGACGACCATTGAAGACTTCGTCGCTGCGCTGGACGCGTACATCCGCTGGTACAACGAAGTTCGCATCAAGAGCTCGCTGGGCTTCCGCAGCCCCGCCGAGCACCGCCGGAGCCTGGGCCTGGCTGCATAACCAGTCCAAGTTTTTGTCCGCACCCCCGGTGGCTCAAATTTGGATCGGCGCCGACATGTAGAGCTTGCAAAGGGCGTCGGGTCCATACATGCACGAAAAGTACGATCACCCCAAGACGCGGACCTATTCGGCAGTACGGTGCAGGTGGCCGGCGCTGGCGTGAGCAACCGGGGCCGGCCACGATTGCCGATTCGGCTCATGGTGGCGCTGCTGTACCTCAAGCATGCCTTCAACCTCAGCGACGAAGAACTCGTCGAGCGCTGGAGCGAGAATGTGGTGTGGCAGTTCTTCAGCGGCATGGCGTACTACACGCCCAAGCTGCCGAATGCAGATTCGATCAGGGTGGAACGCAAAGCGCCACGTCGACGTCACCTGCACATGTGACCACCATCGTCGCAGCGTTGCTCGTGCTGCACCACTGTGTGAAGCGGCAACCGTCCAGGTAAACACCGCGCTGAGTTCCCTCGCCCAGCGCAAGCCCAGCCAATTCCGTTTCGAGATCGCATTTCCCAAAGTCGTCCAAGCTCAACTTGCCCAGTTTGACACGGCATTCCTTGTGCGTCCACACACGCGTCGCAGCGTGGGCTCGTTCTGTGACCGGCAGTTCCTCCAGCCACCTTCGCTCGGCAGCGCTAAATACCCGTCCGCGCAGCAAGTCATTCATGTGCAACTTGCACCACTCTTCGACGTCGATAGCCACCGGCACGCAAGCTGCGGCAGCCGCCACCAGTTGGTCGGCATGACTCAGCGAGACGTGGATGTGCTCTTGCCCGACGATCCGCGGTGGCCCATGCTCCCCACCACACTCTGGACAGTGCTGAGCCAGTCGCAGGTCCGACGCAGCCACTGATAGCAGGCGGGCGGCAGCTTGGCGCACGAGCCAATGCGCCGCCAAGTAGGCCTGCCGGGCCTGTTCGACGCGAAAGGACTCGACCCGCTCCCTTTCATAGGGGGCAAGCCAGGCGGTCCCCACCGAAGCGACATCTGCCATGACGGCGATAGTCTTCGCGACTATCGCCACTGCAGGCTGCGTAGGCCCGTTCACCGACGGGCTGAACGCACCGTAGGCCGCGACGGGCTGCATCCGACGCCTTGTGCGCGGTCACCTCGATTTTCGTGGACAGGCGCGTCACGATGCGATCTGATAAAAAAGTGATCGCCATTGAACCAGACCGTACGCACTCGCTGCCTTGTCTCGTCATCCCAGCCTTCGATCAGGCCGGTTTGGGTCGTGTGGTTGCGCCTCCCGCCGAAGAGGCTCATGGGAACGTCTAGGAGTCCGTCGGACTTGATCCGCGCCAAGCCGACAACTTGGCGTGCCGCGAGTTTTCTTGGTTGTGCCGTACTGCCCGGCCGTTCACGATGTCTGGCGGACAGCCATGCGTGCCCGTTGAGCCCGCGGAGACCCTACTGCAAGCGTACTCGGGCGCACTTTGCGTGCCCCTTACGCCGCGCGCAAGGCGATGCTTGCTCTTTCGGTGCCAACCCATGATGGGTTTAATGATACCGAACTGGCCATTGGCAGGAATAAGGCGAAGTCGGTGTTTATGTGAAGGTGGCGGCGGCCGTGCGGGCGATCCCCCGGCAGCAGGCAGGACGCCAGGCCGAGGGCGCTTCGCATAATCACAGCGACCGCAAGAACTCCAACAGCGCCTTGGGCGGCCGGTACCGCGCCTGCTTGACCTCTGGCTGCTTCAAGCGCGCAAGCGCCCGCTCCTTCATGGCAAGGTCAGCCTCGACGTACATGTGCGTCGTCGACGGGCTCTCGTGGCCGAGCCATAGCGCGATCTCGCAGGTGTCCGAGCCGGACTGCAGCAGGCTCATGGCCGTCGAATGCCGGATGACGTGCGGCGACACCCGCGAAGTCTTCAACTCCGGGTGTCGTGCCGCCGCAAGATCGACAGCCAACGCCAAGCGTTGCGCGACGTTGGCCCGCGACATTGCGCAGCCGTCACGCCGTGGCAGCAGCGGCGCCTCAGCCCGAAGCTGAGGGTTCAGCTGGAGCCACTGGCGAATCGCCTGCGCGGTGCTCTTCCACAACGGCAGCGACCGCTGCTTGCGCCCCTTGCCATGAAGCCGGATGCTGCTGATTGGGCCGAGCACCACGTCGGACACGCGCACACCGACGATCTCGGAGACGCGGGCGCCGGTGTTGAACATCAGCGTGAGCATCAGGCGATCACGCTGCCCCGTCCAGGTGTCGGTCGGGACCTCGATGACGGCCAGCATCTGCTCGCGCGGCAGGAAGCCAACCAACTGGCGATCGAATCGCTTCATTGGAACGGCAAGCGCTTGCTCGATGACGGCGAGGTTCACTGGATCCCGCCTTGCGGCGAACTTCAGGAACGACCGCACTGCCGCGAGCCGCACGTTGCGACTTCTGGCGGAGTTGTTGCGCTGAGCCTCCAGATGATCCAGGAAGCCAGCGAGGAACTTGGCGCTCAGGTCGGTGATGCCGAAGTTGTGCGCCGGCAACCCGATCACCTCCTCGGCGTAGCGCAACAACAGCACGAAGGTGTCGCGATAAGACGCCACGGTGCGAGGGCTCAATGCCCGCTGCTGCAACATGTACGGGCCGAAGAACTCCTGCATCAGCTTGGCGAAGGTCAGCGAGGTCTGGCGGCTCACGATGCCTCTCCCGTTGCGGTGAACTGCTCGAACCTCGCGCCGATGGCATCCATCAGCTCCGGTATGCCGGTGACGTACCAGTAGGTGTCGGAGATCTTCGCGTGGCCGAGGTAGGTGCATAGCCAGAACATCGCCTGATCGATCGACTGGCCTTCCTCTCTCCAGCGTTGCAGCCGTCTTACCGCGAACGTGTGGCGCAGGTCGTGCAGGCGCGGCAACGGGTAGTCGCCGCGAGCACGCCAGCCCAGATGCGGCCGTAGACGCCGGAAGACGTTGTCGACCGTCCCCTTGGGTAGGGTCGCACCGGAGCGCGAAGCGAAGAACGGTGCATCAGCGCAAGTGTCGAGGCACTGGTCGCGCGATTGGCGATACCGGCTCAGCGCTTGGACCACGCTGCTGTGCAAGGGCAGGCATCGCGACTTGCGGAATTTGGTCTGTCGCACTGTGATCGACCCGGCGGCCAGATCGACATCACCGTTGGTCAAGTTCAGTGCCTCGGACAGACGCAGGCCAGCCGCTGCGATCAAGCCGAACAACGTGCGGTAGGTCAGCGCACGAAGACCGTTGCGCGGGGTCAGCCGGCAGGTGGCCTGCAGGAGCTGCACGACTTCTTCATCGGTGTAGATGTGCGGCACCAGACGCCTATGCCCACGTCCGAGAGCACCCCCAGGTGGGATCTCGGTGGTCGGCTCGAACTGGCGGTAGTACGCCGCAAAAGGCCGCACGATCTCCAGCCGGCGTGCGGCTGTGACCTCGGTCGTGCGCTGGACGTGTTCGCGAGCCCAGCCAACGATAAGGTCCTCGGTCAACGGACCGCTGTGATTGCGCGCATCCGCGTAGCGGGCGAAGCGCATCAGCTCGGTGCCCGGCGAGGCGAGAGCGTAGCCCAGGGCCCGGCGCTCCGCCAAGTAGCGCCGCACAGCCGCCATCACGGACTTGTCGCCGCTCATGGCCGGCTCCCAGGCCACGGCATCGCCACTGCGCCGAGACGAACGAAGTCGACCTTGGCGTAAATGAGGGAGGTGTCCAGTTCGCGGTGCCTCAGGACATCGGCGACCTCCTTGAGCGTGCCGCCGGTGTTCAGCAGCCTGCTGGCCAGCGTGTGGCGCAGGATGTGCACGCGCGTATGCGGCAAGCCTGCACGTCGATAAGCTTCACGGACGGCGCGCCGAACAACTTCGGCGGACACCGGCACCTCTGCCGGCGCCACATGGCGAACGAAGATCCGCCGGCCTGTAACTCGAGGCCGCTCGCAACGGATGTACTCGGCGATGGCAGCACCGGTGGCTTGCCGCAGTGGCAGAACGTCGACTCGTCGCGACTTGGACTTGCAGATGCGCACAGTGCCCGCCGCCCAGTCGATGTCGTCCAGGTCCAGCGCGATGACCTCGCTGCTTCGAAGGCCCAGATCGACGAGGCATCGCACGATCGCGTAGCACCGCAGGCGCGAAGGAAGTCCCGGTGGGAAGGCATCGAGCAGGCGTTGAAGCTCGCCTGCCGTCAGGGTCTGTGGCAGCGGTGCGAGGCGCCAGCTGGCCGGTGACGCAACGATGGCCAGCAAGCGCTCGACGCGATGACCTTCGAACGCGCAATAGCGCAGCCAGCTGCGCACGGCCGATGTCGTGACGCCGGCACTGGCGGCGCTCACGCGTGACAGTTCCCGACGAAGGAACTGCCGCAGTTGGTCTGGCGTCGGCAACCCCAAACCGTTCGTCATCGACACAAGCGGCCGCACGATAACCAGCCTGCGGCGTCGAGTGCTGCCGGCCAGGCCCTTCATCTGTTGCAGATGTCGGTCGAACTGCAGCAGCTGTTCATCCACTGGTCCGGGCTGCTGCGAATCGAGCTGAACACCCGAGTCGACGATGACGACCTTGAGATGCCCAAGGGCTGCCCGCACGCAGTGCGCCGTCCGCTGAACATCGCCCGCACATCTGCATCGCTGGAGATGCCGGCCGACGAAGTGATCGATCTGCTTATCGAGGGCGGTGAGTTCGAACCGTTGATGCGCTGCCCAGTGCGCGAAGTGGGACAGGCAGTTGATGTACAGCCGCACCGTGCATTGGGCATACCCCAGCTCGCGCAAACGATCCCAGTACGGCTGAACAAAGGGGCCCAGGTGGCCGCCGCGAAGTCGGCTTGAAGCCAGCGGCGTCAAGGCATCGAAGACATCCATGCAGATCTCCTGAAGTGGCGTTGCCACGTCAGGAGAAGCGACTTCTTATGCGAAGTCCAGGTGCCGGCCACCCACTGCGGGCGAGCATCCCGCAGTCAGCATAAACACTGACTTCGCCTTATTCGCGCCCAACTTCCACGGCTTGATCTGCCGCTCGATCAGGTTGTTGTCGATGGCCACCGCGCCGTCATCCAGGTGCAGCCTCAGCGCCGCCCAGGCGATGCGGCTGTAGTCGATCGCCTCGGCGATCTTGCTGCCGTCCAGCACCTGCATGCGCTGCAGCTTCAGCCACACCTCGAACTCATCCCACAGCGGCTTGCTCAACGTTTGTCGGGCTCGTCGGCGTTCGTCGTGGCCCATCCCCGCGAAGGCGCCTTCAGCATGGTAAATCCGCGCCCAGCGCCGCATCGCCTCGGTGGCCACCGCGCTGGCACTGCTGCCGCCGCGGCTGAGCTCCTCGAAGTACCTCCGTGCGTGCTCGGCGCACGCCGCAGCCTTGCGCTGGGGGTAGACCTTCGCGTTCAGCACGGCGTTGTAGCCCGCGTACTGGTCGGTGATCAGGGTGCCGTTCCACGCCGGCTCGGGGCCCGGTGGTCCCTTGCCGCCGAGGAAGGCCACCGGGTACTGCGCCCCTCGGCCCAGACAGAACTCGTAGATCACGCCCGGATGCGGGTCGTGAAGGCTGCGCGCCCAGGCCCAGATGTAGGCCTTCTTCGTCTTGCCCGCGCCCGGGTCCAGCAGCGGCACCGGCGTCTCGTCGGCATGCAGCACCGGACAGCTCAGGACGAAGCGGCGCTGCGCCTCCAACAGGGGATCAAGCCTGGCACCACCGGCACCGCCCCAGGTGGCCAGCGTCGAGCGCGGCGTGTGCACACCCGAGCGCGCGTTGATGGGCTCCTGCCGGTAGTACGGCACATGGTCCACGAAGCGGCTGATCAGCGTGTGCGCCACCAGCCCGCTGGCCGGGATGCCGCCGTCCACCACGTCCGGTTCCGCCGGCTCCTGACGCAGCACCTGGCAGCAACGGCAGGCCCACTTGCCGTAGATGTGGCGGTGCACGAAGAACTTGGCCGGGATGATGTCCAGCTTCTCGCTGACATCCTCGCCGATGCGTTGCATCGGCCGGCCGCAGTCAGGCTCAGGGCAGTTCGTGTCCGCGGGCTCGTGGCGATGCTCCACGCGCTCCAGGTGTTCGGGCAGGGCCTGGCGGCGCGGCTTGGCGCGTGGTGCCTTCGGGGTCTTGGGCGCTTCGGGCAGGCCGCGCTGCAGTTCGGCCAATTGGGCCTGCAGGCTGGCTTCGTCCTCGGCCAGCATGTCCTGGAACAGGGCACGCTGCTGGGCCGTCATGGCCTCGGTCTTGGCACCAAACTTCCAGCGCTTCAGGCGCGCGAGCTCGAAGTTGACCTTCTCCAGCTTGGCGTGCGCCCAGGCGATCTCGCGGGCCTGGGCCTGCACCTGTTGCTGCAGCCTCGTGATCAGCGCGGCAGCCTCAGCCGACAGATCTGGCGGCAGTTGCGCCGTGTCGATGTGGGGTGCAGCGGTGTCGCCGAGCATGCTCGGCATATTGCATCAGTCAGGCCCAGCTGCGCATCGGCAGATGCGATGTCAACGGCTGGGCTGGCCGCGATCCTCAGGATCGACTGATGACGTCAAACTCATCAAGCCGTTGCCAAGGCAGGCCAACCGTCAGGGCTTCGAACTGCGCGGCAGTGAGTTGCAGCGTCGCAGCCACCGAGGCATCGCCAGGCGTACGCTCCAGCCAGGCGAAGCGCCCAGCGTGCAGCCGCCGCGTGGCGCACCACACGCCGAAGCCGTCGTGCACCAGCAGCTTGATGCGCGTGGCCCGCAGGTTGGCGAACAGGTAGCCGTGGTGGGAACGCGCCGCGCCGACGGTGTTGACGACGATGTTGAGCAAGCGGTCGGCGCCGGCGCGCATGTCCTGCGGCTGGGTGCACAGCCACAGCGTGTCGATGCGGATCAACGCAGCCACTCCCGCAGCCAAGCCCCGCACTCGCTGGCGGCCTGGCCGGGCCAGATCATGCTCACGGTGGTCGCGCCACGGCGCAGCTCGATGCGGATGTCCGGCAGCGCGCAGGCCGTGCTCGGCGGCAGCGGCAACGCGATGAACTGCGGGGCTGGCCCCGCAGCGTTCGTGTCCTGTGCGGCCGAGGCAACCCGTTCCTGCCGGCGCCAGGCATGCACCATGTTCGCATTCAGACCGTGCGACTGCGCCACCCGGGCCACCGATGCACCGGACTGCTCGCATTCCATCAGCACCTGTCGCCTCAGCGCGGGGGGATGCTGGCGCACCTTCTTGCGTGTCGAGTGTTCCATCGTGTCCATGACAGAGTTGTCGTGGACACGAGACTGGCTTGGCTACTGACCCGGTTCAAGATGGGATGCCCAGACGCTCACAAAATTGCCACTATCCCGTCGAACGCTAGGCGCGCCAGTGCGAGGTAGGCGACCTGCGCACGCTTATGTCAAGGTGCGCGCGGTTCGCGCCAAATGGGGCATAGACTGCGGCGACGCCGGCAGTGCCGGCCAGCATCATGGGAATGGAGATCTGCGCCAATACTTCAGCACTTCTCCACCCCGCGCGCCTTCGGCAGCACGCTGGCGTTCCACGGGTCCAGACGCTCGGCTTGGTTCGGACGCACGACGACGCAGGCGTCGCCGCGGCGGAAGCGGACGCTGCCGTCGCCCAGGCGTTCTTCCACGATGTGGTCGGGGCCGCCCAGTTCCTTGGCCATGCGTGCTTCCAGCGTTGAGCGCGGAGTGTTGGAGTGGGCGTCGTCCAACGCCGGGTTGCGGCCACGCCAGGGCGCCACGGCGCCGCGGGGCAGGGCCAGGTTCAGCGGCGGGTGCAGGGCGGTCGGCAATGCCGGCTCGCCAGGGGCCGCATCCGGCGGGGGGGCTGCACCGGCAGGCGCCTGCTCGGGTGGGAACAACGTGATGACCTGGGGCTCGCGCTCAGGGCGTACAGCGGGAGTTGCCTCGCCGGATCGCCGGGCGACCACGGGTGCCGGCCGCGGCATGCGCGGGCGAGCAGGCCCGGCAGGCGCGGGCGCGTCCGCCGCGCTATGCTCCCCAGGTGGCCGAAGCAGCCACAGGATCGTCGGCGTTGGCTCCGGTGCCGGCCATCCCCGGTCCTGCCACGTTCCCAGCCGCCCCATGCCGGCGAGCAGCAGCAAGTGCAGCAGCAGCACCCCCGCCACAATGCCTGGGTGCAGCCGACGGGCCTGCAGTTCAAAAGACATGGCTGTCGAGGATAGCGGTAGCTTGCGGCGCACAGGGCCCCCCCGCGTCAGCCCGCCCACGACGACACCACCGCATGCGGCCCCTCACCTCCGCCGCTACGACCTGTGCAGGTCACCCCCATCTGCCAGGGCGCGATGACCTGTGTCGAAAGGGTCTGCACCGACGACGTCCACCGCATCCTAAGCCCGAACCACGCCATCAAGCTCAGCATCAACTTCATCGATGCCGCCGAGATGTGCGCGGAGCCCAGTGCCGCAACACCTGCGGCGCTACCGAGACCATCTTTGGCCTCTGATTCGCCGCAAGGCTGGGCATGGTTCGGCGCGTTCTGCTGGCGACCAAGTTGGTGGGTCCCTCGGGCAATATGTCGTAGGTCCGCGCTGCGCCCGGGACCTGCGGCCCGCGCAAGTCGTGCAGGTCTGCAGCGACAGCCCGCACCGCCTGCAGACCGACGTCATCAACCTCAATCAGATCCACTGGCCCAATCGCAATCGCGCCATCTTCCGCGGCCTGTACTTCGATCCTGCCATGGACGAGCCTCGTATCGTCGTCGGGGCCGAGCGCCTCCTGCCAGCACGCGAAGCTGGTGACCATGTCGTCGCCCTACGGGAAACACACTAGCTGCAGCGGCGCGGCCGGCTGGCTACCGCGCGTTGGCCGAGCTGCGGGGGGCGTGCGGCTGCGCCACTACACCGCCCTCTGGAAGAAGTAGGTGCGGCGGAACACCAAGCTCGAGTGGTCCGCAGCCAAGCGGTAAAGCTCGGCGAACTGGATGTCGACCGGCGTGCCGTCCTTCTGAATGCCGGTGAATCGGCCGCAGCTCATCGCGGTGTCGCCGTCGACGACGATGGTGTCCAGCACATGGCGGCCCGAGCGGATAACGCGCACGTTGCGGTAGAAGTGCAGCAGAGCATCCCAGCCGGTCACGCGCTCGAAGCCCGGCCGCTCGTAGACGATCTCGCGATCGACGTAGGAGTACAGGGCGTCGAAGTTGTTGGCATCGATGACCTCGAACATGTTCCTTATAAGCCGGGAGGGGATCATGGCGTCTCTCGGTGGTTCAGGTAACGAAGGTCCGCAGGTGGCCGTCGGCGGATAGTGAAAGCCAGGTGCCATCCTCGTGGGCCTGCAGCCGCTGCAGCAGCACGTGCAGCGGCTCCAGGGCGCTATGGTCCGTCGGCGGCGTGGTCGGCGATGCGCGGCCGGCCTGCAGCTCTCCAGCTATCCCAGCAGCGGCTGAAGGCCAGGGGTCCACCCCACGTCGGGCCCGCCCTCCACGACGGCCACGGGGTTGGGCGGGCGCAGGCCGTGCTGGCGCTGCAGGCCGGCCGCCGCACGCCATGCCTGCGCTGCGCCCGCCACCGCCGCCTCGCAGCGGCCGGCGCGCAACTCGCACGCGGCCAGCCTCACCACGCACTGACCACGCCCGGCGCCATGCAACGGTCCAGCTCGTCGGCGACAATCTTCGCCAGTTCGTGTTCCGCGGAGTGCACGAAGAAGTGACCACCCTCGATCTCGCGGAACGACACCCGGTTCGAGGTCTGCAGCTGCCAGGCGTCCATCGTCGAACGGCTTGCGTGCGCATCCGTCGAGCCGCTGATCACGGTCACCGGGCAGGCCAGTAGGGCCGCGGGAGAATACCGGTAGGTGTCGATCACGGCGAAGTCGGCACGCAGGGTGGGCAACAGGAGATCCAGCAGTTCCCGGTGTTCAAGGACTTCTTCCGGCGTGCCACCTAGTTCGACGAGCTTGCGGATGAAGGCCGCGTCCGACAGGTCGTGGATCTTCTCTCGCTCCTCGATCAGCGGGGGCGCCCGGCAGCCTGATGCGATCAGCAGGCTCGGACCTGCGCTGCCCAGCCGAAGCGCGCGCGTGGTCTCGAATGCCAGCAAGGCGCCCATGCTGTGGCCGAAGAAGGCGAATGGCAGATCCTGCATCGGCCGCAGCGCCCTGACGATGGCGACGACGATAGGTTCGAGGCGGTGGAGTGGCAGCTCGTTCAGGCGCGTTCCCCGGCCCGGCAGGTGCACCGCATGCAGGCCGACGCGCGGCGGCAACCAGGCGCCCCATGTCTGGAACACCTGCGGCCCCCCGCCTGCGTAGGGGAAGCAGAACAGGCGTAGACGTTCCCCGCCCGCGCGAAACGACTTGATCCAGGCGTCGGGCCTGCCGGCCAGGCTCATGGCGCAGTCTCCGCCTCGAGCGCATCGGGCTGCTGGACCAGCAGTTCCGACAGCCTGCGCGCCAGCGGGCCCGCATGGTGCCGGTCGACGACGGTGAAGTGATCGCCCGGGACCGTCTCGATGCGCAAGTCGCCCGCGACCAGCGACTCCCATTCCGCGCGCAGCCTTTCGCCACCCTGCAGCGCGGAGTGGTCCTGCGCGACGAAGAGGTGGACCGGCCCCCGGGGCATGACGGGGCGGTGCGCCCCTTCCAGCCGCCGGAGGTACTTGACGATGCGGATCACCTGGTTCAACTGGGACGCGGAAGACAGCTCGGCGTCGCCCAGCGCGCTGACGAGTTGGTGCAACGGATGGGCACGCAGGGTCTCGGGCGAGCCGTCGGCGAGATAGGCGAGGCCATCCAGCGCGTAGTCGTGGCGTGCCGCGTCCGGCACCTGGCTGTCAAGCATGCCCACGAAGCCGACGGCCGCGCCCCGCTCCTGCAGCTGCCGGGCCACCTCGAGCGCCAGCAGGCCGCCCGAGGACCAGCCCAGCAGGCGATAGGGCCCCTGCGGCTGCAGTTTCGTGACCACGTCGCAGTAGCACGCCGCCAGGTGCCCGAAGGACGGATGGCTCTCCAGAGCCAGCGGCGCGCGGGTGACCTCCAAGGGGTCGTCGCTGCCAGCTTCGTAGCCCGGCACCTGGAGCCCCCAGACCTGGAAGCGGGCCGCCAGTTGCGCGGCGAGCGCCCGGTACGACCAGGCGTCGCCGGTGCCCGGATGGATGCAGAACAGCGGGTCCAGGTCTTCGCCGCCGCTCGTCAGGGCTACGGCGATCCCGGACGGCGCCGGTGTGCCTTCGGCCGGACGCCCCGCCTCCAGGCTCGCGCAGAAGGCTTCGAGGGTGCGGTGGTTGAAGATGCCGAGCAGCGGAACCTGCCGGCCGGTGAGCTTCTTCACCTGCGCGATCAGCTCCACGCCCAGCAGCGAGTGGCCGCCCAGCGCGAAGAAGTCCGCCGTCATCGAGACCTTGTCGAGCTTGAGCAGGTCGCACCACAGGCGCGCCATCTGCTGCTCCAGCGCGGTCCGCGGCCCGACGAAGCGCTCCGGGTTCTGGGCGAGCTGCTGGCCGGTCTTGGGCGCGGGCAGCGCCTTGCGGTCGAGCTTGCCGCTCGCGGTCAGGGGCAGGCTGTCGAGCACGACGAACTGCTGCGGCACCATGTAGGTCGGCAGCTCGCGCTCCAGCGCGCCGCGCAGCTGCCTGACCAGAAGACCTTCCAGCGACTCCTTCATCGGCTGGTTGGCATGCACGGCCGGCACCTGCGCCGGCGCCCCGCCGGCGTGCTGCCAGTCCAGCAGGCCCGGCACCCGGTCCGCGGCACAGCGAGGACCGACCAGCAGCAGGTCCAGGAGCCTGAGGTCCTCGCGGCTGCAGGCCATCTCCAGGCGCCAGCCGCGGCTGTCGGCCCAGCGCCAGAACTCGCCCGGCGACGGGCCCTCGCAGGGCGACAGGCCGAGCTGCAGCTCGCCGAGCCCCAGGTGCGCGTCGACCGACCCGGCAAAGACCTTCTCGGCCAGCTCGACATGCCGATGCACCCGCGGATTGGGCACGCGCGAAACGACATGGGCGCAATCCTCGGCCAGCCCGTACAGGCCCTCGATGCCCTGGAGGTCGCGCTGCCAGACCCGGTGCTGCAGCTCGACGACCGGGGCCTCGGCGGCCGCGCATCGCGGACCGCCGGCCGCCAGCACGACGTCGTAGCGGAAGTTGGCCATCTCGTTGTCGCCGTCCTCCCGCTTGAGCAGGATGCGGCAGCGCATCTCGCGCTCGTGCAGGCGGCAGTAGTCGTGGAAGAACGCGGGCGCGAGCATCAGCTCGGTCTCGCGCCGGAGCTGTTCCTCGACGTGACGGCGGATGCTGGCGACCGGCCGGCGCGGCGAGGCGTCGAAGCAGACGACGCTGCAATGGAAGGCCCTGGCCAAGTCCAGGTCGCGCACGTCGCCGATGAAGAGATGCCCGCCCTCGGGCGGCAGCTTCGCGACCAGTCCGTCCAGCACCTGGCGGGCGTAGTCGACGCTCGGGAAGTACTGGACCACCGAGTTCATCACGATGGTGTCGAAGGGGCCGGCGATCCGTTTCTCCAGCTCCTCGGCCGCGGCCTGCACGAGCTCGACGTGGCCCAGGCCCTGGCGCGATGCGATCTGGCGCCCGAGGTCCGACAGCGCGCGCGCCGAGATGTCGGTAGCCAGGTAGCGCTGCACGCGACTGGCCAGCCTGAACAGCAGCAGGCCCGTGCCGCAGCCCACCTCGAGCAGCCGCGGGCCCGCCACCGCGGCGATGCGCTCGACGGTGTTGTCCACCCACTGCGCCATCTGCGCGGCCTCGATGGGCGCGCCGGTGTAGCTGCTGTTCCAGCCGGCGATGTTGAACTCGGCTCGGTCGCCGTCCTCGGAGGCGGCGTAGATGCCGTCGAAGACGTGGGCCCACTGCTCGACCTTGCGTCCGGCCAGCTCATCGCGGTTCCGGTCCTCGGTGGCGGCCAGGGCGTCGCCGCGCGGCACCACGTAGGCCACCAGCAGCTTGTCGGCCTGCGTTGAGGCCTGCGACTTGTCGTCCCAGACCGTGACGGCGGCCGACGCCAGCGGCCCCTGCCGCGCCAGCACCGACTCGATCTCGCCCAGCTCGATGCGCAGGCCGCGGATCTTGACCTGGTGGTCGAGGCGGCCGAGGTACTCGATCGCACCGTCGAAGCGCAGCCGCGCCTTGTCGCCGGTCTTGTAAAGGCGCATGCCAAGGCCGGGATGGTCGATGAACTTCTCGGCGGTCAGCTCCGGGCGGTTCCAGTAGCCGCGCGCCAGACCCACGCCGCCGATGTGCAGTTCGCCGGCCGCGCCGCGCGGCAGCAGTTCGCCGCGGGCGTCGAGGACGAACAGCCGGCAATTGGCGATCGGGTGTCCGATGGGCAGCGGGCGGTGCTCGTCGATCTCGCGGCAGTCCCAGTGGCTGACGTCGACCGCCGCTTCCGTCGGCCCGTACAGGTTGTACAGGCCGGCATGCGGCAGCAGCGTGCGGCATTGGCGCCCCAGCGCGTGGCCCAGCGCCTCACCGCTGCAGACGATGCGGCGCAGGCTCGAGCAGGCCGACAGCTCGCCCAGGCGCAGGAAGGCCTGCAGCATGGACGGCACGAAGTGCAGGGTGGTCACGCCCGCGTCCTGGATGAGTCGCGCCAGGTACTGCGGGTCGCGGTGCCCCTCGGGCCGCGCGACGACCAGCGTCGCGCCGCAGGCCAGGGTCCAGAAGAACTCCCAGACGGAGACGTCGAAGCTGTAGGGCGTCTTCTGCAGCACCACGTCGTTGGCCGTGAGCCGGTACTCGGCCTGCATCCAGGCGATGCGGTTGACGAGCGCGCGGTGGACGTTCATCACGCCCTTGGGCCGCCCGGTCGATCCGGAGGTGTAGATGACGTAGCAGACGGAGTCCGCGCGGGCGGACGCCTGCGGCCTGCACCCGCTGGCACCGGCGCGCCCTGCATCGGCATCCGCCAGCCGGCCGTCGGCCATGACCAGCACGTGCTCCACGGCCGACAGGACGTCCCAGTCGCGGTAGTGCCGCTGGGTAAGGACGACCTTGACGCCGGTGTCCTCGACCATGTAGCGGCAGCGGTTGGCCGGGTAGTCCGGATCGATGGGCACGTAGCCGCCGCCGGCCTTCAGCACCGCCAGCAGGGCGACCGTCATCTCCAGCGAGCGGTCCATCGCCACGCCGACCAGCGCGTCGGCGCCGATGCCCAGTGACTGCAGCCGGCAGGCCACCGCGTCGGAAGCCTCGTCGAGCTCGCGGTAGCTCATCGACCGGTCCTCGAAGCGCAGGGCGACGGCATCGGGAGTGGCGCGGCACTGCCGCTCCACGACGTGGTGCAGGCACTCCGCGTCGTCCAGCCTGACGCCGGTGCGGTTGAAGGACTCCAGCTGCTGCCGGGCCGCCGCCTCGTCAAGCAGCGGGAAGTCCATCACGCCGCGCGTGGGTGCCGCGACGACCTGCTCCACCAGGTGTCGGTACGCCGACGCCAGCGCCTCGACCGTGGAGCGGTCGAAGAGGTCGACGTTGAACTCGATGCCGCCCCAGAAGGCGTCGGCGTTGTCGAACAGCTCGATGCGAAGGTCGAAGATTGCGCTCTGCCGTCCGGCGTCGAGCATGTCGCCGGCCGGGCCGTCGGCATCGCTGGCCGCCACGTTGTCCGGCACGTTCTGCAGCACGAACATGATCTGGAACAGCGGGTTGCGGCCGGTGTCGCGCTCGATGTTCAGGTGCTCGACCAGCAGCTCGAACGGTAGGTCCTGGTGCTCATAGGCCTCCAGCGCGGTGCGCTTCACCACGCGCACGAAGTCCTGGAACGACACGCCGTCGTCCAATTGCACTCGCAGCGCGAGCGTGTTGACGAAGAAGCCGACCAGCGCCTCGATCTCGGCATGGTTGCGGTTGGCGATGGGCGTGCCGATGCACAGGTCGCGCTGCCCGCTGCAGCGCGCGAGCAGGACGTACAGCGCCGCCAGCGAGACCATGAAGGGCGTCGCGTCCAGGTCCCTCGCGAGCGACCGCAGGCGAGCTGAGACGTCGGGCGCCAGCGCCATGGGCACGTAGTCGCCCCGGTAGCCGGCCAGCACCGGGCGGATGCGGTCGGTGGGGAAGTCGAGCTGCTCCACGCCGTCGAGCTGGCTGCGCCAGTAGCGCAGCTGCGTCTGCAGGCGCTCGCCGCTGAGCCATTGGCGTTGCCAGTGGGCGAAGTCCACGTACTGGATGGGCAGCGGCGGGAGCGGCGACGGCTGCCCGGCGCCGAAGGCGGCATACAGCTCCGACATCTCCCGCTTGAGCACCTCCAGCGACCAGCCGTCGGCCACGATGTGGTGGGTGGCGCAAAGCAGGACGAAGCGCTCCTCCAGGCGCAGCAGCCGGCAGCGCAGCAGCAGGTCCTTCTCCAGCGCGAAGGGCGTGGCAGCGTTGGCGTGGACCTCGGCCTCCACGCGGCGCCTGTGCTCGTCCTCGGGCAGCCCGCGGAGGTCGACCGTGTCGAGCCGCCAGTCGGCGGGAACCGGTCGCACGACGACGAACGGCTTGCCCTGCGCGTCGAGGACGAAGCTGGTGCGGAATACCTCGTGGCGTTCCAGGATGTGCAGCAGGACCCGCTCCAGCACCGGCACGTCTAGCCGCTCGAACTGCGCCACGACAGGCAGGTTGTAGAACGGATCCTGCGGCGCGACCTGGCACAGGAACCACAGGCGCTGCTGCGCGAACGAAAGCGGCATCGGGATGTTGCGCGGGCAGGGCGCGATCGACGCGGCGCCCGGCCGCCGGCCGGAGGAGGTCAGCCGACGGTCGATCTCCTGCGCCAGCTCGTCGAGCCGCGAATGCTGAAACACCGCGCGCAGCGGCATCTCCAGCTCGAAGCGCTGCTCGATGCGCGAGGCCAGCTGGGTCGCCATCAGCGAGTGGCCGCCGAGGGCGAAGAAGTCCACCGCCCGGCTGCTTACCGGGCGCTGCAGCAGCTCGCCCATGATCTCCGCCAGACGCAGCTGCGTAGGTGTTTCCAGCGGCAGATCTTCGCCGGCGCCGGCCTGAAGGTCGGGGGCCGGCAGCGCCCGGTAGTCGATCTTGCCATTGTCAGTGAGCGGCAGCTGCGCCAGCTCGACGAGATGGGACGGCACCATGTACGCCGGTAGCCGTTCCTGCATCAGCGACACCAGGCGGTCCACCCCCGCGCCGTCGTGGCAGACATAGGCCACCACGCGCCTGCCGGCCGGCTCGGGCAGGTCCACCACCTTGACGGCGGCGGCATGCACGCCCGGGCCGGTGCGCAGCACGTTCTCGATCTCGTCGAGCTCTATCCGGTAGCCGCGGATCTTCACCTGGCGGTCGTTGCGGCCGAGGTACTGCAGCCGCCCGTCGGCCATGTAGCGCACCCGGTCGCCGCTGCGGTAGAAGCGGCTGGCCTCATGGCCCAGGCCCGGCAAGGACAGGAAGCGCTCTCGGGTCAGCTCCTCGCGATGCAGGTAGCCCTGCGCGACCCCGTCGCCCGCGATGAACAGTTCGCCCGGAAAGCCCAGCGGGACTCGCCGCAGGCAGCCGTCCAGCACCACCGTGCCAAGGTGTGGCAGGGCGCGGCCGATCGTGTTGCGGCCGGTGGCCAGGTCGTCTTCGGTGATCTCGTGGAAGGTGGCATGCACCGTGATCTCGGTGATGCCGTACATGTTGATCAGCGCCGGCCGGCCAGGCGCGTAGCGCGCGCGCCAGGCGTGCAGTTGGTTCACGTCGAGCGCTTCGCCCCCGAAGACCACGTAGCGCAGGCGCTCCAGTTGCTGGTGCTGCTGACGATCCGCCAGCTCGAGCGCCAGAAAGGCCGAGGGGGTCTGGCTGAGCACAGAGACGCCCTGGTCGCGCAGCCAGCCATGGAAGCGCGGCGAATCCTTGACGGTCGCCGCGTCGACGATGCAGGCGCAGGCACCGGTGATCAGCGGGCCCCACAGCTCCCAGACCGAGAAGTCGAAGGCGAAGGAGTGGCATACACTCCAACGGTCGTCGGCACTGAAGTCGAACAGGCCGCTGCAGCCCTGGAACAGGTGCGCCACATTGCCGGCGCTGACGAGCACGCCCTTCGGGTGACCGGTGGTCCCCGAGGTGTAGATCACGTAGAGGTCGCGGTCGGGGTCGGTCGGCTGGACCTGCAGCCCGCCCGGGGTCTGCTCGGCCTGCACGAGGAGGTCCGCCAGGTCCTCCCACAGCACGACCGGATGGCGCTGGGGGTCGACCCGGTGCGCGAGTTCCCGGCAGGTGAGGATGGCGGCCACCTTCGAGTCCTCAAGGATGTAGTTCAGCCGGCGGGCCGGATGGGCCGGGTCCAGCGGCACGTAGCAGGCCGAGGCCTTGGCCGTGGCCAGCATGGCGACGGCGAAACGGTGGTCACGGGGCAGCAGCAGCGCGACCCGCTCGCCGGCCTTCACCCGGCGGCCGAGTTCGCGCGCCAGCGCGCCGGACTGCGCATCGAGCTGGGCATAGCTGACCGCGGTGCCGGCGTCGCGCAGGGCCATGCGCTCGCCGTGCGCCTTCGCCTGCTGCGCGAACAGGCCCAGCACGTCGGGCGCATGCCGGGCCGGCGCGGCCGCGCGGCTGCCTTCCCATTCAAGCAGCCGCCGCGTCTCGTCCTCGAGGACGAAGTCGAGTGCCGAGAGCGTGCGGCAATCGCCCATGCACAGCTGCCGGCTGATGCTCATGAAGCGGTCCAGCAGCCGGTCGTCGACGAAGGTCCCTGCCGGGTAGACCAGATTGACCTGCATGTCCTGGACCACGTTCTTCACGTAGAACTGGACGGCGTCCTCGATCTGTGGGATGTAGCCCTGCTGGTCTCCCTTGTCGGTGCCGTAGAGGCAGTCGATCAGCTTGATGTACCCGTTGAAGTTGTACATGAAGCTGACGTTCTGGGCCGGCGCGAACTGGGCCTGGGCCTGCGCGCTAAGCAGGCCGGCGTAGGCCTTGCAGGCGCGCTGGAAGTCCTTGTGATGGTCCCAGAACTCGGCCAGCGTTCGCTCGCCCTGCATCACCGCGCGCGGGAAGACGAACATCTGCTGCCGATAGTAGCAGCCGAAGTCCTCGGCCTGCGCCTCCGAGCGTCCTAGGCTGAACTCGGTGATGAGGAAGTCCGACTGCCCCTGGAAGTAGTAGTCGATCAGCAGGCCGTACAGGCCCTTGCAGTAGATCGCGGGCGTGATGCCGCGGCTGCGGCAGTAGCGCTTCACCATGTTCCACAGTTCCCGGTCGAAGAACTGGCTCCGCGTGACCAGCCCGGCCTTCGGCTCCGGGCAGGGGACGGGCAGCGCCTCCACCGACGCGAGCCTGCGGCGCCAGAACTCGACCACCTCGCGGGTGTCCATGGCCTCGCGCGACGCGGCCACGTAGGCCTCGAACTCGTCAGCGCCGCGGCGGTGCAGCACCGCTGCCTCGCCGTTCACGTACAGGTCGGCCAGGCGCTGCGCGTGGATGATCACCGCGGCCCCGTCGAACATCACGTGGTGGGCCGCGAACACCGCCACATGATGCTCGGGCGACAGGCGGATCAGCGCCAGGCGATGCAGTGGGCCGCCGTCCAGGTCGAAGGGCCTGTGCATGAAAGTCTCGATGAACCTGCCCAGCGCCGCCGCGCCCGGCGCCCCGGGGGCCGACCAGTCGTGGAAGCTGGAATCGGCCTCGAGCTCGGCGGACAGCCACTGGTAGACGTCGGCGATCTTGCCGTCCTTGAACCGGTGCAGGCGCATCCGCAGGAGGTCGCTGCCGGCCACGAGGCGGCGTACGGTCGCCTGCCAGCGGGCGAGGTCCACCGGGCTGTAGATCTGCGCGCTGTAGCCGAGGTTGTTGCGCCGGGTCGAGGGGTCCAGCAGCGCGCTGAAGTAGATGTCGCGCTGCACCGGCGCGAGCGGGAAGGCGCGCGTTGCCTGCGGCTGCTCCGCCTGCAGCCACTGCAGCACGTCGGCATCGTCGTACCAGGACAGCAGCCGCAGCGGCTGCTCGGCGTCGTCGACCATGCGCTCGAGCAGGCGGTCGTAGTGCATGGCGAAGCGCTCGACGGTCTCGCGCGAGAACAGGTCGGCGTTGTATTCCAACCATCCGCTGACGCCCGCCTTCGAGTTTGACAGGTACAGCGTGAGTTCGTGCTTGGCCGCGACATCGGCGGACCCGAGCGTCAGGGGCACGAGCGGCAGCCCGTCGCCCGTGGCCCCGGTTTCCGCCGGGGGTAGCTCCGCCTCCTCGACGAAGTTGAAGGCCATGGGCATGTCCAGGTGGTCGGCCGATGCGCGACCCCGGTTCATGATTTCCGCGAGGCACTCGATGGGCACATGCTGGTGCTCCAGCGCCTTCAGCAGGGTCTGCTGCACGGACTGCATGAAGGCCGTCGCCGAGCCGGATTCCGGCACGTCGATGCGGCAGATCACAGCGTTCACGAAGAAGCCGATCAGGTCCTGCAGCTCCAGCAGTTCGCGGCCCGCGGTGGGAATGCCGAAGCTGACCGACGCGCGCTGCGTGTAGCGCGCCACCAGCAGCGCGTAGGCCGAGAGGGTGACGCTGGAGAATGTCAGGCTCCGCCGCTCGCACAGGGACTTGATGCGTTGCTGCAGCGCCGGCCGCGGCGCGTAGGGCACGAAGGCCCCGCGGAAGGTCTTGCGCTTCGGCCGGGCGTGGTCCGCCGGCAGCCGGGTCTGGAAGCTGGCGTCGTCCAGGGTCTCGCGCCAGAAGTCGATGGAGGCCTGCAGGCTGCCGCTGGCGAGGCGCTCGCGCTGCCAGGCCGCATAGTCGGCGTACTGCACCCGCAGGGGCGGCAGGACGCAGGGCCCGTTCCCGGCTGCCGCGCGGTAGAACCGGGCCAGCTCGGAGACGAGGATCTGCTGCGACCACGCATCGCTGGCGATGTGGTCCATCGAGAAGATGAGCACGGCGCTGTCGTCGAAGCGCAGCAGGCGGGTGCGCATGACTTCGCCTGCGGCCAGGTCGAACACCGTCGACTGTTCCTGCGCATGCGCGCGCTCGCAGAGCTCGGCCCGGCGGGCGGCGTCCACGCCGGGGTGCTCGTCGACGCGAAGCTGCCAGTGCGGCCGCTCCATCGGCACCTGGTGAGGCACGCCATCGATCACCTCGATGCGGGTCCTGAGGATCTCGTGGCGCTCAATCACCTGCCCGATGGCCCGCTCCAGCGCCGCCGCGTCCACCGGCCCCTGCCATTCGAAGGCATGGATCATGTTGAACAGGGCCAGTTCGTCGTATAGCTGGTGCAGGAACCACAGGCGCTCCTGTTCGAACGACAGCGGCAGCGGCCGGTCCCGCGCGACGGGCGCCAGGCCCTCTCCGGGCTGCGCGGCGGTGCGTCGGCCCAGAAACTCGACGATGGCCTGGCGGTTCTCGACGATGCGCTGGCGCAGGTGGTCGGGAAGGCCGGTCTTGGGCGCGCGGAACCTGAGCTTGCCGTCCTCGAGCCAGAGGTGGACGTTGTGCTCGACCAAGTCGGCGGCCAGCGCCTCGATACTCATAGTTCCCCCTCGAGGAATTCTTCTGCGTCCGCCGCATCGCCGGCGTTCTGCGGCCGGCTCATGGCCAGCAACTGGTCGATGTGTGCGGCCAGGCCCGCGGCGGTCGCCCGCTCGAACAGGGTCTTGACCGTCACGCTCGTGCCGAAGTGCTTCTCGATGGCGGCCAGCATCCTGATCGCCAGGATGGAGTGGCCGCCCAGTTCGAAGAAGTTGTCGGTAATGCCGATCCTCTGCACGCCCAGCAGTTCCTGCCAGATGCAGCACAGCGCCGCCTCGGTCGCGGTGGACGGCGCGACATAGGCCGCCTTCGGCAGGTCGTCCTCGGCGGGCGCTGGGAGCGCACGCCGGTCCACCTTGCCGTTCGGCGACAGCGGGATCGCGTCGATCACCATGAACCGCGCGGGGACCATGTGGGCAGGCAGGCTGTCGGCCAGGAATCCGCGCGACGCGTCGACGAGCGCGCGCTGCGCGTCGCGACGCTCCGGCCCGTCGGGCGGCAGCGGACGGCCGGGTCCCAGATAGGCCAGCAGGCTCGCGCCCTGCGCGTCGTCGCAAGCCACGACCACCGCCTGCGCGATGGCCGGGTGTTCCGCGAGCCTGGATTCGATCTCGCCCAACTCGATGCGGAAGCCGCGGATCTTGACCTGGAAGTCGTTGCGCCCGAGGTACTCGATGACGCCTTCGGAGGTCCAGCGGCCCAGGTCGCCGGTGCGGTACATCCGGGCGCCTTGCACGGCGCCGAAAGGGTCGTGCACGAAGCGCTCGGCGGTCAGATCCTCGCGGTTGAGGTAGCCGCGCCCGACCTGCACGCCGCCGATGTACAGCTCGCCCGGCACGCCGATGGGCACGGGCCGGCGGCGCTCGTCGAGTACGTACATTTGCGTATTGGCGATCGGCCGGCCGATGGGTATAAGCGCGCGCTCCTGGCCCGCGTCGCAGGCCCAAGCCGTCACGTCCACCGCCGCTTCGGTCGGACCGTAGAGGTTGTGCAGCCGCACCTGCGGCAACTTCGCGTGGAAGCGGCGGACCAGCGCGCCGGGCAGGGCCTCGCCGCTGCAGATCACCTGCCGCAGCGCTCCCGCCGGCAGCGACTGCTGCTCCAGGAACACCTGCAGCAACGACGGCACGAAGTGGACCGTGCTCACGGCCTCCTCGAGCATCAGCCAGCTCAGGTAGGCTGGGTCCTTGTGGCCCTCCGGCCTGGCCAGCACGAGCGTGGCCCCCACCATCAGTGGCCAGAAGAACTCCCAGACTGACACGTCGAAGCTGAACGGCGTCTTCTGCAGCACCACGTCGCGTTCGGTCAGCGCGTAGGTTTCCTGCATCCACAGCAGCCGGTTGACGATGCCCCGGTGCTCGTTCATCGCGCCCTTGGGCTTGCCGGTCGATCCCGAGGTGTAGATCACGTAGGCCAGGTGGTTCTCGCCCAGGCCGGGCACCGCGAGGTCCTGGGCCGGCCTTCTCGCCCACAGGGCATGGTCCTGCGTCAGGTGCACCCGCGCCTGCGGCCCTGCGTCCGGGGCAAGCGCCGCCAGCGCCTGCTGGCCGCTCGCATCCACCAGCACCGCCGCGGGTGCGCTATCGCCCAGCATGTGCGCCAGCCGGCCGGCCGGGTAGCCCGGGTCCAGCGGCACGTAGGCGCCGCCGGCCTTGAGCACCGCGAGCAAGGCGATGACGAGATCGAAGCCCCGGTCGGCGCAGACCGCCACGCGACGGTCAGGCCCCACGCCGAGTTCGACCAGATGCCGCGCCAGGCGGTTCGACTGCTCGTTGAGTTCGCGGTAGCCCAGCGCCCGGCCGCCGAACTTCAGCGCCACCGCGTCGGGGCTGCGCGAGGCCTGGGCCTCGATCAGCTCGTGCAGACACGGGCCGCGGGGGTAGGGCCGGGCCGTCGCGTTCCACCCCTCGACGAGCAGCTGTCGCTCGGTCGGCGGCAGGATCTCCACGTCGCCCACGGTGCCCGAGCCGGCGTGCAGCGCGGCCAGCAGCCCCTCGAGCGC
>Ga0208564_1000254_pt1 | contig 50492 bp, 49 predicted proteins | sample AD_UKC073_MetaG_FD_184439 | JGI IMG/M metagenome (GOLD analysis project Ga0208564, IMG submission 184439) | Active sludge microbial communities of municipal wastewater-treating anaerobic digesters from USA - AD_UKC073_MetaG (SPAdes) (version 2) | ecosystem: Engineered > Bioreactor > Anaerobic >... | reverse complement strand
TAATATTTTCAAGTATAATATTCATATAGAGACTCAACTCCTTTACCGGGTGTTTGGGTCTCTATTTCTATATTTATACCTCCTTTTCCTGCTTCCTACTTAAATTTTACACTATCTTAATCTATCTATAGAAAAAGCAAACTAATAATAGTCAACCTCTCTTAATAGTTTATTTCAACGATTTAACCTCCCACAAAAAACCAGGGGACTGTTCCTTATCTAAGAGACCGTCCCCTTCTGTTTTTCTAATTATTTTCTTATTACTCTATTATTTATTTTATTCCTCTTTCCCTTCTTTATTGTTTCGCTTTTTACGGTACCGTACACATTCAGTCAGCAGATATTCTATTTGCCCATTCAAAGAACGAAAATCGTCCTCTGCCCAGGCAACCAACTCCTTCCAAAGGGAAGGTGATAACCTCAAGACTAGCTGCTTTTTTCCTTTTTTATTCTTTTCCATTTATCAACGCCCATCCTTCCCTCTTAGTGCTACAGCAAGCCAAGTTTATATCTTCACTACATCCAGTTACCGATACCATATTTATTAATACAAGGACCCACTATTTACAATCGGTTGAGCATCTCTATTCCCACAAAGAACAACCAATAAATTGCTGACCATTGCTGCTTTTCTTTCTTCATCAAGTTCTACTACCTTGTTTTCACTCAGCTTGGCAAGAGCCATTTCCACCATCCCAACAGCACCCTCAACAATCTTCTGTCTTGCATCAATAATAGCAGTAGCCTGCTGTCTCTGAAGCATAGCAGAAGCAATTTCCGGAGCATAAGCCAGGTGGGTAATATTTGCCTCAATTATTTCAAGACCTGCAATATCAACCTTTGATTGAAGCTCCTGCTTAATCCTTTCTGCAACCTCCCTGCTGCTGCCCCGAAGAGATATTTCATTTTCGTCTTCTAAAGCTGTGTCATAAGGATAAAGCCGCACAATATTACGTATGGCCGAATCACACTGAATGGAAAGAAACTCTTTATAATTATCCACATTGAAAACAGCCTTGGCAGTGTTAGCAACCCTCCAGATAACAACAACCCCAACTATTACAGGGTTTCCCAGCCGATCGTTTATTTTTTGTTTATCATTGTTTAAAGTCATGTTTTTAAGGGAGATTTTTTTATTTAGATAAGTACCAAAATTACCAGTCTGTGTCGTGACTTTGGAAACCATTGCCGCTGTTGCTGCCTTTTCATCTACAATAGAGCCAGTAGATACAGGAGATACTGCAGCTGGATTTACAGCCGCAACAAAAGGGTTAACAAAGAAAAAGCCTGGCCCCTTCAGTGTTCCGTAATACTTACCAAAAAGAGTTAATACAAGGGCTTCGTTGGGTTTAAGTACCTTCAAGCCAATAAAAATGACAGGGCCTATGATAGAAGAATATAGAGCTCCTCCAATAATCATCAGTATGCCTATTACATCATTTGACCTACTGTTAACAATTACAATACCCCGAATTAAACACAACACTGCTAAAATTATCAGGATAATGTTCAACAAAAGCACAGCCATACCGTTTCTGTTCTTTGCAATAATTTCTTCATTCTGCATCATGCTTTCATTAGGTCTACTCTCTTTCATTAACAAAACTCCTTTCCATAATAATCTTTCATTAAAATTATAAGTATATATTATTTTGATATCATTTTGATATCATTCTGCTTTATTATTACCGTAAGTTTCCTTTAGTGTCAACATCCTCAGGCTTCAATTTGTGAAGTTTTTGAAAAATCAGTTTCCTTTTTTAAATTATTTAAGGTATAATATACAAGGGTATTTAAAGGATTAAGAAATACTAAGGAGGATAGCCTATGTTTCTTGTCACAACACAATTGATTCAAGTTGTTTCCTTAATCATCTCTGCCCTCGCCCTGGGTGTAGCAGCCTGGTTCTATACATGGGTGAAGGCACAGCCTCAATCCAACAAAACTATTGCCCAAATTGGTGAATACATCCGCCAGGGGGCCAATACCTTTTTAAGACGTGAATACCTCTTACTGGCACGTTTTACTGCAATAGCAGCTGTATTAATCGTGATATTTCTACCTAAACCAATCTGGACAGGAAGTAATATCGCTGATAATATCTGGATGGCCCTTGCCTATATCTTTGGTACTGTCCTGTCTGCTCTTGCAGGAAAAATCGGTATTCAGGTTGCCACCATCGCCAATATGAAAGCTGCCGAAGCTGCCCAAAAAGGGGTCCAACCTGCTTTCATGACCGGTTTCCGGGGCGGTGCAGTTATGGGTATGGCAGTTGTCGGTTCCAGCCTTCTGGGTGTCGCCCTTATCTTCATGATTATCGGTGATGCCACCGCCCTCCTGGGCTTTAGCTTTGGAGCAAGCTCACTGGCCCTCTTTGCTAAAGCCGGTGGTGGTATTTTCACAAAAGCCGCCGACATAGCTGCTGACCTGGTCGGCAAGGTAGAATTGGGAATGGAAGAAGATGACCCCCGGAACCCTGCAGTTATTGCAGACAATGTGGGTGATAATGTGGGAGACGTTGCCGGTATGGGTGCAGACCTTTTTGACTCCAATGTTGCGTCCATGGCTGCCGCCCTGGTTATGGCAACCTCTTTAGGGGGCCTCTATAGCAAAAATGTTGTTATGGTTTTTGCCTATGCAGCAATCGGGCTTCTGGCATCAATCATTGGTGTTGCCTCCGCCCGTATCAATGAAAAGGGTGACCCAGGCAAAGCCCTGAGCTCTTCCACCTATGTAACCACTATCGTTTATGCCCTGCTTACCGCTTTATCTACCTGGCTTTTCAATTTTGAATGGCGGATATGGGGTGCTACTGCTGTCGGTCTTTTGGTAGGTACAGTCATAGGGATTACTACTGATTATTTTACAAATGACACAAAACCACCAGTCCGGGCAGTTGCCACAGCTTCAAAGTCCGGCCCTGCCTTTACCATAATATCCGGTTTCTCCTATGGTTTATTGAGCACCCTTCCTGCCCTGATAGGTATTGCCATTACAGCTTTAGTATCCTATAACCTCTGTGCCCCCCTGGGTGAAGGCTATGGCATGTTTGGTATTTCCATGTCAGCACTGGGTATGTTATCAATCGTTGGCATGATTATATCCAATGATGCTTATGGACCCATAGTAGACAATGCCCGGGGTCTGGCTGAAATGGGCGGATTCGGAGAAAAAGTCATCGCTATTGCTGACGAACTGGATTCAGCAGGAAATACCGTTAAAGCCATAACCAAGGGCTTTTCCATAGCAGCAGCAGGACTTACTGTAATTTCCCTCCTAGGTGCCTTTATGAGTGAAGTAAATATGGTGGCTGCCGAGTCTGGCCTTGCCGGTATCTCTAATTTTGATATCATGAATCCCACTGTATTCTTTGGCCTAATTATAGGTCTGGCCATTCCTGCTGTCTTCTCAGCCATGTTGATGTTGGGTGTCGACAAAAATGCCCAGAGAATGGTTGCAGAAATCCACAGACAGTTTGATACCATCCCTGGCCTGAAGGAAGGTAAAGAAGGTGTAATACCTGATTATGATAAATGTATAGATATTGCAACCACCGGTGCCCTCAGGGAGCTGGTGCCGGCAGGTATAGTAGCTATTTTTGCAACCATAGCTGTAGGCTTAATTGGAGGTCCAAAGGCCATTGGTGGTTACCTGACCGGTAACATTGCCTCCGGACTTTTACTGGCCCTCTTAATGTCCAATGCCGGTGGGCTCTGGGATAACTCCAAAAAATATGTTGAAGCCGGCAACTGTGGTGGAAAGGGGTCTACTGCCCATAAGGCTTCTGTAGTAGGTGACACAGTAGGCGACCCCTTTAAGGATACAGCTGGCCCTTCAATCAATACCCAGATTACAGTTGTTTCCCTGGTTGCCTCACTCTTATCAGGAATTTTCCTCTTATACTCTATCTTTTAAAAAAAGAATCCGGGCTGCAGGTATGCTTATAGCCCGGATTTTCTTTCTATTTCCCTGTATACAGAATATGTTTTCTCCGGTTCTCTGTAACTGATAATCGCATAAGTATTATCATAGTAAACTAAAATAAAAGGCCATAACAGATTATAGTCTGACCTAAAGACCTTAACTTACTCATATCTTCACCCTATATTTTATAAAAACTAATTTCTATACTTAGAATACCATATATTGCTATAATCTATCAAGCCTGGAATATATATCTTTCTGTCAAGCCTTAGAATACTTCTGGCAATGGGGACATATCCCGAAAATCTTTACACTGTGATCAATGAGGGTATAAGCTGTCTCCTCTTTGATCTTTTCTTCAAATTCACCCAGGGGACAATCCAGGGGAAGGACACTATTGCAATGAATACAGATCAAATGATGATGGTGTTCGTCCCGGATCAGTTCAAAATAGCTTTCATTATTTTCAATACCTAAAGACAGCTTCCGGAGGATTCCCTTGCCGACAAAAAGATGCATGTTGCGGTAAACCGTTGATAGTTTCAGGGAAGGATTGGTCTCCTGTAAGCTGGAGTAAATATAGGTAGCAGTTACAGGTCTTTCTGCCTCATAAATCACTTCCAGTATAGCCTCCCGCTGTCTGGTAAGCCTTATTTCTTTATTCCTCAATATTTCCTGGATTTTTTCCCTCCTATTTTTCATTGAAACCTTTCCTTTCCCGTAAAAATTTGACTCCACTTGCCAGTAGAAAATAAATAACACTCAAAAGGATGATCGTACCCCCTGGGGCCAGGTCCAGGTAATAGGCAGCTATCAGGCCGGAGTCAACCGCTAGAAGGGCAGCCAGGATGCTGTAAAGGATGGTCTCCTTAAAACTTCTGGCCAGCTGTAGGGCTGTGGCTACAGGTATACTGATCAGGGAAGCAATTAACAGGCCACCGACAATCCGCAGGGAGAGGGAAATTGTTGTCGAGATGATAACCATAAAGAGTATATTAAGTAATTTAACCGGTACCCCCGCCAGACGGGCATCCCCTTCATTGAAGGAAAGATAAAAAAAGCCGGAATAAAAGAGAAATACCAGGACAATTATTATAAGAGCCATGGGAATGACAATCATTAAATCCAGTTCTGAAACAAGGGTCAGACTGCCAAATAAATAGCTCATTATTCCAATAGAATTATCAGAAAGGCTGATCAAGATAGTGGCAATTCCCATCCCTGCAGCCAGGATAATCGAAAGAGATAGTTCTGCATAATCACTGATCTTCTCCCTTATCTTCTCTATCACCAGGGCAGCCAGTACCGAAATCAGGATAGCCGGATAAACAGGATAGATTCCAGTCAGGATACCAAGGGCCACACCGGCCAGGGCCACATGGGAAATTGTGTGTCCGATCTGGGACAGGCCTTTCATGATCAGGAATACCCCAATTAATGGTGCTATAAGGGCAATCATGTTTCCCACCAGGAAGGCTCTTTGCATAAAGGTATAGGTGAAAACCTCAGGCATTATAATCACCACCATTGCTGTATTGAATTTCCGGTCCTGTCTCTGCCTTCAATATATCTTTATTCAAATAACCTATAGAAGCAAAATCCTCCTGACTATAGAGAAAGACCTCTCCTCCATTAAAATAGGCTATTTGCTGTGCCTCCCTGATCAGCTGGAGTTCATGAGCCACCATAATGATGGTAATATTTAAATCCTGATTTAATCTATTAAGCAATTTTATTAACTCCTCCTGGCTGTTTAAATCAATACCCACCAGGGGTTCATCCAGGAAAATAAGCTCTGGTTTTGTCACCAGGGTCCGGGCTATAAAAACCTTCTGCTGCTGGCCACCGGAAAGCCTGCCAATCTGCCTGTCCCTGAAATCCTCCATGCCCACCAGTTCCAGAACCTCATCGACCCTCTTTTCCAGCCTTTTATTTAAAACCTTAATTAAGCCCATCTCCTTATAAAGGGCAGCTGCCACCACTTCTTTCACTGTTGCCGGAAAGCTCTTATTAAAATTCCTGATCTGCTGGGACATGTATCCAATCCTATGCCACTCCCTTAAAGTATTAAGTTCTTTCCCCAGGAGCTGAATTTGCCCCCGGTCAGGCTTAAGTTCACCGATCATTAATTTCAGCAGGGTGCTCTTTCCTGAACCATTGGGTCCAATGAAAACAATAAAATCCCCTCTGTTGATTCCCAGGTTGATATCTTTCAAGACCGGTTCCTGGCCATAACTGAAATAAAGGTTCCTGACTTCGGCCATCTTATTCATCTGTATCCACCAACGCTTTCTTTAAATTCTCCAGATTCTTATACATGATGGAAAAATAGTCCTCACCCTTTTTTCTTTCTTCTTCTGTCAGGCCAATAAAGGGATTCAAAATCAGGATCTCCAGGCCAGCCTCCCTGGCCACCACCTCTATCATTTTCCGGTCCAGGTGGGGTTCCAGGAAAATATATTTCAGATTTTTCTCCCTGGCTGTATCCACAATCCTGGCCAGATTACCCGGGGTTGGTTCTCCATGAGGAGCCAGGCTGCTCACAGAAAGCTGGCGGAAATTATATCTCCTGGCCAGATAGCCAAAAGCCGCATGAGAAACAATTATGGTATCCTGTTTCAGGTCTCTTAAAGCAGTATCATACTCTGCCAGCAATTCATCTATCTTTTCAGCATAGCTTTCATAATTGGCCTGAATTTTCTCCCTCTGCTCTGGATCCAGGGAAATAAATTCATCCCTGATTATAGCAGCCATGGTTTTCATGTTCTCCGGGTCCAGCCAGACATGGGGGTCATAGACACCATGGTGATGGTCTTCATGATGATCTTCTTCCACCCCTTCTTCCTCAAATTTAAGCAGGGGAAGGTAAGTACTCAGTTCCACTGTCCTGATACCGGAGTCAGCCAGAACTTTTGCCATTTCCTCTGCCCAGGGTTCCAGATCCAGGCCAATATAGAAAAAGACATCTGCCTTCTCCAGGCCAGCCAGCCTCCTGGGAGAGGGTTCATAACTATGGACCTCTGCCCCTGAAGGGACTACCAGGTTAACCATATTGGTATCACCGACAAGGCTCCTGGCTATCTCATAAAGGGGGAAAATACTGGTATAAATAATATAGGAAGAAGCAGTATCTTTTACCTCCTCCATTAATACCTCTTCTCCAGTCTTCAGGAAATAGAATGCTGTAAATAATAATATTAATACCACTAATACCAGGATTAGAATTTTTCTCAATTAAATAACCCCCTCTATGGAGCTCCCCTCTTTTCTCCATATATATTAGATTAAGGAAATAACCTTACAGGCTACTTGCAAATCATTTGCATCTTTAGTCCATATTAGCATAATATTTTTTTCCAGTCAAGTATTTGCAAGTTATTTGCAAAAACAAACCCGGGTTTTTATAAACCCGGGTTTATACTACCCTATTCCATAAACCTCTTTAAAGCCTTTCCCCCTGCATAATCATATTTCTTCCCCTGATAGCTTCCCCTTTTCTCCATCTCCCTTAAAATCATCTCCTGTATCTTCCACCAACTATGGTCCCAGTTGGCAAAAAGGGTCTTCTCTTCCGGGGCCCTGCCTAATAAGCGCTGGACTGCTATTTCTGGGGAAAGATACTCCAAAAATGTTATTACCCGCTCAATATATTCATTTAATGGAATAAGGTCCACTGAACCCTCCTGATAGAGACGGCCCAGTTCTGTATCTTCCCTTATATACAGTGCATGAAGCTTCACATTGTCTACACCTAATACAGAAAGAATCCTGGCATTTTCCTTGACATCCAGGAGGTCATCTCCAGGCAGGTTCAGGATCAGGTGTACCCCGGTTTCAACCTGGTATTCCCTGGCTATGAGGACAGCATCGATAAATTCAGCCAGGCCATGGCCCCGGTTAAGCTTATCCAAAGTATGATAATTGACAGTCTGCAACCCCAATTCCAGGCTGAGATTTATCTCTGGCCTGGTCCTGGCTATAAAGTCTGTCAGTTCTTTCAGGTAATGATGGCTTATGCAATCCGGCCTGGTAGACAGGCATATCTCTATTATATCCTCAAACTCTAAAGCCTCAGCAATATACCCCTTCAACTTTTCCAGGGGTAGATAGGTATTGCTGTAATTCTGAAAATAGGCAATGAATAATTCTACTCCATATTTAGGCCCGATATATTCCCTGTTTTTTCTCAGCTGTTCCCGCACTGAAAATTCACTGGGCAGTGTCTCAAAACCGGCCCCCTCTTCACCACAGAAACTACAGCCCCCGGTACCGATATAGCCGTCCCGGTTAGGACAGGTTAGGGGGAGATTGACAGGGAGCTTATAGGTTTTCTGGCCATATTTTTCTTTTAAATAAGTAGAGTACTTATAATATAAATACATTAAGAACTCCTTTCTTCTGCTCTTCTCCGGATTATTGCCAGTATCTCTGGAGCTGATTTTTGATTTATAAATTTGTAATTTAAGACATTATAAATATGGGGATCAAGCCCATCAACCAGAGCAAGGATAGCCTCTAATTCTTCCCTGCCTCCAGGATGTCCAGTATAGACTACCATGGTTATTATCCCGCCATACTTTAATAGCTTGAGCCCTTTTTCCAGAGCGGTGATGGTAGTATCTTTCCTGGTAGTGATTTCTTTATCTCCACCCGGCAAATAACCTAGATTAAAAATCATCCCATCTATCTCTTTTTTAATATATTTATCTAAATTCTGATGCCCATCTTTTATTAATTCCACCCGATCCAGCAAATGATGCTCAGCCAGTAGCCTGGCAGTATTAGCAATAGCCTTTTCCTGGATATCAAAGGAATAAACCTTACCATCTTCACCTACTATCCTGGCCAGAAAAAGGCTGTCATGGCCATTACCGGCTGTAGCATCAATGACAATTGCACCCTTTGAGATCTGCCTGGACATTAAGAGGTGCGAAAACTCCACCATCTGCCAGAAATCTGCCATACTCTCCCCTCCTTCCATATGATTATATCATAAAAAGTTCCTTCTATCTGCCCGGGACAATAACAAAAATAAAAAACAGTATTTTTTGATATATTTAGCTAAAATAGTGCCATTTTTCTTCTTTATTTCATATGATAGTACTACAATATTCTATAAAGGAGGGAAATTCATGGGTCCAATTGATAATGTAGAACGTGGCCGTAGACGGCATAAAAAATTAAAGGCTAAATTTGATCAACTATTAAGGGTACAATTTGTTGTGATCTTTGACGTTGATGTTGAGCTTGACGAAGACTCTGTAGAAGTAACTCTGGTTGATAACGCCTAATATCTGTAGAGCTAAGCCTGTATGGCAAGGCTGCTTATTTATGAATTATTAAATGATTTAATAGTATCTTAAAATATTACAGGGTATAGATTTCCCCTTCTATACCCTGTTCAGTCTTATATAATAAAAAGGAGGTGTTTTAAAATAGGTCCCCTCTATCTCCTCTTAGGATTTCTTCTTGGTTCCCGTATTTCTAACATATACTGGCAAAAGAAAAGCGAGAAAGAAAGAGATTCAAAAGATCTACATAAGGAAGATAATATAAATGAAAATAGAGCAAAGAAAAACAAAGCAAAAGTCAGGATAAAGAAAAAGATGGAACAGATAATCGCGATTCAAAGTGATAAGCCAATAGATCCCAGTAAGATTAAAGTTAATATCAGTAAAGGCCCGGAGAATAACAGGGCCAGTCCTGAACCTAATTTTATTCCTCTGGTAGTACTATGGGCTCATTTTGTTGCCAGACAATTCGGCCTCCTGGCCAGAGGCAGACCTGCACCCTGGCAGTTACTGAAAGATGATCAGGAAAATAAAATCAACAATAATACTATAGACCTTAGTCAAAATTCCTGGCAGAATTTCCTCTCCAATATTATTACTGATACAAGTTGGACCCAATGGATTCAGGACCCGGAAGAAGTGAAAAACAGAACCCTCTTGGCATTTGAAACCCTTTAATAAAAAAACCCCATTTTAATATGGGGTTTTTTATTTATTAGTTAATTTTATAAAAATATCATTCAGAGAACTATCTTCACCAAAGCTTTCTTTTAACTCCCCCGGGCTATTAATGGCAACAAGCCTGCCTTTATTTAAAAATGCCAGGCGGTCACACAGGCGCTCTGCTTCTTCCATATAGTGGGTAGAAAGAAAAATAGTCTTCCCCTCTGCTCTTAGTTCCTTTAAAGAATTATGAATTATCTTTAAAGAAAGAGGATCCAGCCCATCAGTAGGTTCATCAAGGATCAGGAGTTCTGGGTCATTCAATAAGGCACGACATAATAATAATCTCTGCCTCATTCCCTTGGAATAGGTTTTTACCTGGCGGTGGGCAGCTTCCAGAAGGTCATATTTCTCCAGCAGGCTATTTATAATATCTTCTCCTACCCCGTAGAGGCTGGCGAAAAAACCAAGATTCTGGTAGCCTGTTAAACGGAGATACAAATTCTTTTCTTCAAAGACCACCCCTATTTTACTGTAAATGCTCTCATCCAGGCCAGTAGAATCTTTGCCAAAAACCTGGCAGTAACCACTATCAGGTTTCAATAATCCTGTCATAATATTTATCGTTGTTGTTTTTCCCGACCCATTGGGGCCCAGCAAACCAAAGATTTCTCCCCTATGGACTGTCAGGCTAAGTTCATCTAAAGCCACCTTATTCTTATACTTTTTACTCAATTTATATATACTGATAACAGCAGACTCCCTGTCCCTTTTTTCCTCACTGGCTGTTTTCCTCTTCATAAAAACCTCCACAAAAACTTTATTCACTAACCATGGCAGGATTCCACAATAAATAGATCTCCCCTGCTTCTATTGCCAGAAAAACCTCTTTTTTTACTTCCTGTTTTTGCCTGCTTCCACCTACATAAAAAGTCATCTCATACTCGATAGGAACCTCATATAGCCTTATTTCCGCAGAGATAATACCCTTACAGTAATCAGGTAGTTTAGTTTCCCTTATAAGGCTTTTTTGCACCTTAATCTTCTTTATTTGTAAGTTATATTTACTGAAATTCTCTCCCTGAAATTCACTATATTCCTGTTCTGAAATTATCTCCTTAAGGGCCGGGTGTAATTTACTATAGACATATATAAAATTCTCTCCAGAATAATTTTCATAAATATCAGCTACAAAGAAATAGAGTTTTTCCTCTAAAAAAGCATCCCTTATGCCTGTAGCCAGAACAGGATAAAAAACCATTAAAAAAATAATGATTAGATAATAGCCCATCTTTTTCATTCAATACACCTTCCCTAAGCTGCCTGTCTAAACCTGGCATAAGTTATGGAAAATAAGATAAGAGAAAATAGTCCAAGAAATAATAACTCCATTCTGATTAAGGGATCTCCCTGATAAACCAGAATCTTCTCCAGGATATTATAAAAATAATAGGTCGGTAAAAATCTGGCCAGCAAACCGGTAATCCGGGATAAATCAGCTATTAAGGTTGGAAATAACAAGGGAAAATATATTATGGTACCAATAGAACGGGCTACTGATTGGGAAGAAGTAAAAGCCCCAATTAAAAGTCCCATAGTTGTAAAGCTGATAGAAGCTATAAGAAGCGAGAAGGCCAGTTTTACTATATTATTAAAACCAATTAAATGTACTCCATTCAGGAAACACATTATCATCACTGTTACAAAGATCAGGATAATCCCATAAAGCCCTTTTCCCAATAGTACTTCCAGCTTTCCTGCCGGTGTCATTAAGATGGAATATAGGGTTTTATTTTCTTTCTCTTCCGCCAGATTGCCAGAAACAATTAAGACACCGATCATGGTAGTTGTAATCATAATCCAGGCTGGCAAAAAGGATAACCTGGTTGAACTAATATTTACGGGGATAAATTGTATATCCAACTGTGGTTTTTTGTTCAAATACAGTCCGATAGTATTTTCCAGACTATCTTTCAAGAAAAAATAAACAATAGATTGACTACTATCAAGATAAACAGTAAAAGGTTCTTCAACGATAACCAGGGCCTCTATCTGGCCAGTTTCCAGTGCTTCCTGCCCTTCTTTCTCTTCCTTATATTCTATCCCCAGCAGATTAATGGTAGTGGAATCAATAAAACTCTTAAAATGGCCATCTTCTTCAATAATTCCAATTCTAAAAGCTTTATTCATGGCACTATTATCCACTATGGAAAACAATAGAGAAGCCAATACAGGTAAAAGGATAACGATTAATACTGTCCTATTATGGAGTGATTCTATTAAATCTTTAAATGCAATAGACAAAATTCTCCTGATCCTCTTCATAAATATTCCCCTATCAAGAATAATAAGAAATTATAAGAAATAATTATTATTGATGAAAAATCATTAATTTTTAAAGTAAATAAATTATTAGAAACATGATATAAGAAATATAATACCACAAAAATAAATAGAGGGTAACTGGAACAGTAACCCTCCTGCCTCCTCTTAGGGAGCCATGTTATTTAGAAAATATATAACAGCCCAAACCACCACAATCAGGCCAATTATTTCAAGCACCATAATCCCCCCTTATAATAATATGTAATTATTATAATACGACTTATTATTCACCTATTATTTATATATTCGCTTTACTTATTCTTTATCCTTCTTTCCTGTCCATTTTTATAATAAATATCCCTGAAACAGGAGATTCAGGGATATTTATCAGTATTTGTCTAAAAATCTTACCTAGATAAAGATAAAGTAAAATACGAAGAGGGCTGCAAGGGTATATACAAGCCAGTGTACTTCCTTACCTTTACCGGTAAAGAGTTTAACCAATGGGTAAACAATAAAGCCTAAGGCAATACCATTAGCTATAGAGGTAGTAAAGGGCATGAAAATCATGGTTACAAAGGCTGGTAATACCTCTGTAAAGTCATTCCAGTCCAGTTTGGTAATATTTGTTATCATCATAGTTCCAACAATTATCAATGCTGGAGCAGTAGCAGCAGAGGGCACCAAACCTACTATAGGTCTAAAGAATAAAGCCAGTAAAAAGAAGAGGGATACAAATACACCAGTAAGTCCGGTACGTCCACCAGCTCCAACACCGGCAGCTGACTCAACATAAGTAGTTACAGTACTTGTACCAAATAAAGCACCACCAGTAGTACCGATAGCATCTGCCAGGAGGGCCCCACCTGCTTTGGGCAAATTACCTTTCTCATCCAGATAATCAGCATGTTGGGCTACTCCAACTAAGGTACCGGCAGTATCAAAAATATCCACAAATAGTAATGATATCATAGCAGTAATAGTACCAATCTGTAAGGCACCACGTAGATCCAATTTAAATAATACTGTTGACCAATCCTTCATGCTGGGTAATGCAACTATTCCATTCAAAGGTGGTGTTACTCCATTAAACCAACCTAAAATAGTAGATATAATTATACCATAAAGTATTGCACCTCTAACTTTTCTGGCATGAAGTATACCAGTAATAATTAGACCCAATAAAGCAATTAATGCAGGACCACTAAGGATATCTCCCATGGCCAAAAATGTAGCCGGGTCATCTACAATAATACCTGCATTCTTTAGGCCCAGGTAAGCAATAAAAAGGCCTATACCAGCACTGATACCGGTTTTGATACTCATGGGAATTGAATTTACAATCATTTCCCTGATGGGGAAAATACTAATGATAATAAAGAGAATACCTTCCAGTAAAACTAATCCTAAAGCTACCTGCCAGCTTAAACCCATTTGTCCAACCAGAGTATAGGCAAAAAAGGCATTAAGGCCCATACCGGAAGCCAGGGCAAAAGGATAGTTGGTAATAAAGGCCATACATAAAGTTCCTAAAACTGCACCCATGATGGTGGCGATAAATACACCTTCAAAAGGCATGCCTGCATCAGCCAGGATGGATGGATTGACAAAAATTATGTAAGCCATGGTCATGAAAGTTGTCAGTCCAGCCATAAACTCTGTTTTTACATTTGTGCCATTTTCCTTGAGCTTAAAAAAGTTTTCCAACATAATAAATACTTCCTCCCCTTTATAGTTTTAGTAAATTAAACTAAAAAAAACCTCGACAGGTAGATCCCCTATTATAACGAAGGAACCTACCCGTCCAGGCTTTTATCCTCACGGTGTAGCCCGCCTTATACAAAAGCGGACACTGCATCACTCGGTCCAGACCTAAATAAATTAGCGGAACCCTAGGTGCACTTCCCTCGTAGTCAAATAGTTTACGGCTATTTGGTAGAGACTTGTGAACCATATCTTCACAAATATACGAGGCTATTCAATTACACCTATATTATACGTTAATATTTTTTCTTTGTCAACAAAAACCGAGTTTTTATTTAGATATGCAGTTCACCGGCAAATTCCACCTTGGTCAGGTCGGTCCTTACAAAGAACCTCTCTATACCTATAGGTATTTTATTTAAAAGAACCATTCTCCTGGAAAGCAGCAGGCTATCAACTTCAGGAAAATATTTTTTTATGATTTCAACCGGACTTTCTACAGTGATGATATTATTCATAAATTGCAAATTATTTATTCCCTTTCTGCCCAGAAGATCATAAACAGACTCTAAATTCATCAGCCGTTCTTTATTTATATCCTTATCCATATATGTAATCAACTCATGTATACAATAAGGCTTTTCATCAACACTCTGGATCTGATAGACTTTTACCAGTTCATCATCTGCCCGGAAACGGCTGATTTCCGGAAATTGATTTTCATCTGCCTTTTCAATAAAAATATCACTACACTGTATAGAATTATAATTATATTCTTCCCTTAAACTAACTTTTGCCTGTAATTCAAATTGTTCATCCATTTTCAGTCTTTTTTCCATATTCCGGGCGTATTTTTCCCGCAATTTCATTAAGGAAATATTGGCTTCTGAAAGGATTGTTCTCACATAGCGTGGCGTTGTCTGGACATATTCGGCAATATCACTGATCTTTAAAAAAGGGTCACTCTGGGCAAAATTAATAATCTGTTCCTTTTTTGTTAATTCATCGATAGCCATAGCTAATCCCCCCTCAATTTTCTTATGTTACTCATATTATGGGCAGATATCAGGCAGATTATACATAAAAAAAGAAAACTGAGGTAAGATTTTTCTCTCCTGTTTTCAGGCAATTATAAAAATGTCATGATAAGAGCAGTAAAAAAGCACCTTAATAATTTTAAGGTGCCTCCCTATTAATCATTATAAGCCTTCCGTTTTATCGTAATTCCCCCATTATGGGATAAGGAAAAGGATATCTTCCGGGCATCAAAATATAGTAAAATAAGTACTACTATATCAGTATTTACAGATAAGGTCTGTTTTATTCGTAAAACCGGATTGAAATTCTCAATCTCCAGTTGGGAACTAACAAGTCCAGTTGCCAGGTCTACTATAAGATCCAGATTAGATATTTCCAGGTCTTTTTCACCAAGTACTTTGTTTATATTCTCCAGGACTTCTTTATATGAATAGGAGTCTTGCTCCTGAAAATGTCCCTTGTCTAAAAATACCGATATCAAGCCCCAGGTATTGTTTTTAACAAGCAGTGAATAAGACTGATGAAAAAAATTACTCTGTACTTGAGCAGCAATATTATTTATATCTAAGGGATTATTTAAAAATAAGTGCTCTGACTCTATTATGTTCTTCCAGTCAAATAAGGGTGTTTTAATCAAATGGTTTAAAATAATGCGATCACTAAGGCTATATCTCTTATCTTCGATGCTCCTGGCATAATCCTTTCTCAATTCCATCAGGGAAAGATTTGCTTCAGATAATATAGTCCTTACATATTTTGAAGTAGTATTAGCAAGCTCGGCCAGATCTTCAATCTTTAAAAAAGGATCCCGATAGGCATTTTCAATAATAATTTCTTTTTTTGTTTTATAATTCAAATTACCCACTGCCTTCCTCTCCAAACTTATTTTATTACTCTTCTCCTGCTTTTTTCTTAAGGATTTATTTCATTTTACAGGCAGGATGCTTATGCTTAAGTAATGAGGATATGGCACAGGCCAGGCCTGTCCATAAAAACCCTAATAAAAAATATAAGTTATGGTATAAGTTATAATAGTTATATATAGTTATATATAGTTATAATGGCTATAATAGATAAAATTTAAGTTAAGATATAAGTTATAATAGATGATAAAAGTCATGCTAGAAGACAGAATATGAAAATCTTTTTCAATTTTATATCAGGATTCTCCACTTGTCAAAGCATTTCAGGCCTTTTGCAATTCTTTACAGATTATAGATAGTTTTATACTTTTCATAAACTGCCAGTACCTGCTGAATATATCTCTTAGTTTCAGCAAAAGGCAGGTTTTCAATACTCTCCTGACAACCATCCCAGATATTATTTTCCAGCCACTTTTTTACATTTCCCCTTCCAGCATTATAGGCCGCCAATACTACAACTAAATCATCATTAAATTCCTGCTTTAGATTAGCCAGATACCAACAACCAAACATGATATTTATTACCGGATCAAACAACATGTTTTTTTCAAAATCCCTTATTGCCAGCTGTTCTGCAATCCACACCCCTGTATCGGGCATAATCTGCATCAGGCCCATTGCTCCCCGATAGGAACTGGCAGTAGGGATATATTTGCTTTCCACAAAAACTATTGCCGCTACCAGAGAAGGATCCAACTGGTATTTTTGGGCACTGGCAATAATCAGGTCTTCATACTCAATTGGAAAGAGTAGTCTCCAGAACCAATTCATTTGACTAATCAATAACATAGAAAAAATCAATAAGCCTAATATAAAAAAAGCCCTTTTAATTATCTTATCTTTACTTCCCATCATTGCCACCTTTTTTGCTAAATTCAATTTCTTATTTTCCAGTATATTCTTTGTCTACTTTATTTATTACTTTCTGTCCTCTTAGTCTTCCGGAAGATGACTATATAGGATTTATTATAAGTTTAAGGATTCATTGACAATACCACGGAGAACCAATTCTGCAGTAGCCAGATTAGTAGCCAGGGGGACATTATGAACATCACAGACCCTCAATAGGGCAGTAATATCCGGTTCATGGGGTTGTGATGTTAAAGGATCCCTTAAAAATATAACTCCATGAATTCTTTTTTTGGCCACTTCAGCCCCTATCATCTGGTCACCACCCAATGGGCCTGATTCCATCCTCTCTACCGGTAGGCCAACATGCTCAGCTATTAATCGTCCGGTAGTTCCCGTTGCTACCAGGTCACATTGGATTAACAGGTCCCGATTTTTTTTGGCAAATTCAATCATTTCTGGTTTTTTTTCATCATGTGCAATTAAAGCAATCCTTTTAAATTTCATTAATCTCCCTCCATTTAAAAAAGACTTCCCTTTTTAATTCCTCTAGATTACCTCTATTATCTATAATAAAATCAGCCAGTTCCCTTTTCTTTTCCAGAGACAACTGGGACTTTATCCTTTTATTGGCTTCTTGGTAACTGAGCCCATCCCGGGCCATAAGCCGCTCCAGCTGGGTCTCTCGATCTACATAAACAAGCCAGCTTTCATCAACCATCTTCTCCAGTCCGGCTTCAAATAAGAGGGGGACATCCAGTACTATGATTTTATTTTGTCCCCTATTCTCCTCTATTTTCTCCCTCATCTCCTTAATAATCTGGGGATGGGTAATCTCCTCCAGTAATCTCTTCTTTTCCCGGTCATTAAAAACAATTTTTCCTAACCGGGACCGATCTATCTCACCATTGGCAGCGAGGATTTCCCGGCCAAAAGCCTCAATAATCTTCCTGTAGGCTGGCTTTCCTTTTTCCATGATTTCATGGGCAATTTTATCAGCATCAATTATAATGGCACCCAGTTCAGCCAGATAAGCACTTACAGTACTTTTACCTGAAGCAATTCCACCAGTCAGTCCTATAATCATAATAATACTCCAATCTAAAAAATATTCAATAAGCCCAGGGCGATTATAATTAATCCTGCGATCAGGTTAAAATATCGGGGCAATCTGGCACTGATCTTCTTTCCAGATAAAAAACCGGCTCCAACAAAAATTATATTTATTATTCCTATTATAACAGGAAATAGATAGGAAAAGCCAGTTAAACCTATTCCCAACCCGGCCCCTATTGCATCAAGGGCCAGAGCTAAGCCCAGAAATATGGCTTCAAGATAATTAATAGTTCCAGACTTATCAAAGTCGGCCAGGCCAGGGTCTTTCAGGATATTTATTATTATACCCAGGGATTTAATCTGGAAAGAATAAATAAGTTTTTTCTTCTCTTTTTTTTGCCTTATCTTATCCCGTCTGGCAGAATAAATTATCCAGATACCAATCGCTATGATAATCAGGCTGCCCAGTACCCTGGCTGTTTTCATGGAGATATAAGTAGCAAAAAAGGCTCCCAGAGAACCGGTCAAAAAGATTAGCCCTGTAGAGATAGCACCAATAATCAGTAAAGAAAAGAAACCCAGGCGGATATTTCGTATCCCATAAGTAACTCCAACAGCAAAGCCATCGATACTGACTGCTATAGCCAGAACAAGAATAGGCCAGATATCGGTAAGATCCACCATAAGCACCTCCCAATATTTTCTGACTCTTTATTATATGGAATCCCGGTGCTTATAGTTAATGCCAGAGCATTTAAGTATTATATATATCTGCCCCCTCTAATTCTGTCTTATTTTTGACAGTTGGGACAATAATGGGTACCCCGGCCAGCTATCTTTTTCTTTGTTATTATACTACCACAACGGGGACACTCCTGGCCACCCTGTTGGTATACCTGTAATTCTTCCTGAAAATTCCCCTTCTCTCCCCTTGCATCCCGATAATCACTGAAAGAGGTCCCTCCGGCAGCTATGCCTTTTTGCAAGACCAGACGAATGGAATCATATAAAGCTTCAACCTCATCTTCCTTTAAAGAATCAGCAGAGCGTTCTGGAGAGATAGCAGCAGCAAAGAGGGCTTCATCAGTATAGATATTACCCAGGCCGGCAATAAAACTCTGATTCAGCAATAAAGACTTGATATTGGCTTTTTTGCCCTTTAAGGCCTTTGAAAAATCCCCCAGGGTAAATTCAGGGGCTAAGGGCTCTGGACCCAGGTTTTGCAAGCCCCCTGCTGGCCGGTAATCACCATCAGCTACCAGATAAACACGGCCAAATTTCCTGACATCATGAAATCTAAGGTCCAGACCTTTATTAAGCTGGAAGATAATGTGGGTATGTTTATCATAAGCCACCTCCCGGGCCAGGACCAGCAATCTCCCTGTCATCCGTAAATGAACAACCAGGGTTTTCCCTCCTGATAATTTGAGCAAAATATATTTGCCCCTTCTATCTATATCTTCAATAGTTTTGCCTTTTAATACTTCCTGAAATTCCTTCACAGGAGGATAGGCAACCAGGCTTTCCGCCCGGATAATAAGATTTTCTATAGTATAACCCCTTATCAGGCTCCGCAAACCCCTTACTATTGTCTCTACTTCCGGTAATTCTGGCATCAGCTTCCACCCCTAATTTTCAGTATAATCCTCCTGGTCTTTCCAATTTTCTGCTACCTGTACTTCTACCACCAGTGGAACCTTCAATTCTACTACCTTTTCCATCTCCCTTTTCAGGACCTCGGCCAATTCCTTCAGGTCTTCCCTGTGTACCTCCAGAACCAGTTCATCATGGACCTGCAATAAAATCCTGGCCCGGTATTTTTCTGTTTTTATTTTATTATAAACATTAAGCATGGCCTTTTTCATCAAATCTGCAGCACTACCCTGAATAGGGGTGTTGATAGCCGTCCTGCGGGCAAAATTACGTCTATGAAAATTACGGCTATTTATATCCGGTATATGTCTCCTCCTATTTAAGATAGTTGTTACAAAGCCATCCTTCCTGGCCTTTTCAACCACTTCATCCATATATTTTTTTACACCAGAGAAGCGCTGAAAATATTTCTCGATATAGGCCTCTGCTTCATTACGGGAAATACCCAGATCAGTAGCCAGGCCGAAGGAGCTCATCCCATAGGCTATACCAAAATTAATCACCTTGGCATGTCTCCGCATATCCGGGGTAACCTCATCTGGCCTGACACCAAAGATTTCACTGGCTGTTTCATTATGGATATCTGCATTATTATTGAAGGCCCTGATTAAATTCTCATCACCACTAATATGGGCCAGGACCCTTAACTCAATCTGTGAATAATCTGCAGAGAGTAAAAGCCAATCCTCATTTTCGCTTATAAAGGCTTTTCTGATCTCTCGACCCTCTGCTGTCCTGATAGGTATATTTTGCAAATTCGGATCAGTACTGCTTAATCTGCCTGTGGCTGTAACCATCTGGTTAAAACTGGTATGTAACCTGCCAGTCTCCTTATTAACCAGGGGGGGTAAGGCATCTACATAGGTGGATTTTAGTTTGGCCAATTGCCTGTATTTCATTATCAGGCCTATTATTTCATGCTTATCCTTTAATTCCTCCAGGACTTCTGCATCGGTAGAATAACCTGTTTTGGTTTTTTTAACCACCGGCAGGCCTAATTTTTCAAAGAGAATAACCCCCAGCTGTTTGGGAGAATTTATATTAAATTCTTCTCCAGCCAGTTTATGGATTTTTTCTGTTATTAGTTCCAGCTCCCTGGCCCATTTTTCTGAAAGAATCTCCAGATAGGCAGTGTCGATCTTTACCCCGTTGACTTCCAACTCTGCCAGGACCTCTACCAGGGGAATCTCCAGCTCCCTGTATAGGGAATAAAGGTTATCATTTTTTAGTTTTTCTACCAGTATATCTTTCATCTCAAAAAGGCGGGAAAGGATCAGGCTGTTTTTGTCCCTTACTGAGCTATCTGCAGGTAAAGAAAGTTTTAGTTCTTTTTCCACCTGTTCTTCCAGGGAAGGCAGATTATCAGAAGGGTTTAATAAATAGGCTGCCAGCAAGGGATCAAAAACAAAACCCTTCAGGTCCAGGCTCTTTTTCTTCAAAACTATAAAAGTTTCTTTTCCGTGGAGGATATATTTTTTGATCTCTTCCCTGGAGAAAATATCACTAAAAAGTTTGAGTATCTTCTCTGTAAAGGGTAAAGAATAGACTTCTTTATTATTTAAGGCAAGTAGAAAGCTCTCCACCCGGGCACTGACAGGATATTTATAATTATCCAGGAGGAAATCCAGGGCCATTTCCTTTTGAGCCTCTATCTTCCTGATAATAGCATTGATTTTTTCCTCATCAGCCTCCTCCAGCTCCTGAAAATCAATCTCCTCCAGAGCAAATTCCTTTCTGGCAGTACCGGCAGTGCCAGGAGCAAATTGTTCCAGCAGGCTTTTAAATTCCAATCTTTCTAATAAGGGGAGCAGGGCTTCCTTATCTACTTCCTCCAGCCTGGAATCAGCCAGATTATATTCCAGGGGAACATCAATCACTATAGTTCCCAGAAGCTTGCTCAGCCGGGCCTGGTCCCCATACTCCTGGAGATTTTCCTTCCTTTTCTTACCTGAAACCTTATCTATATTAGCCAGGAGATTTTCCAGAGAAGAAAATTCCTTTAACAATGCTATGGCTGTTTTTTCACCAATACCAGGGACACCGGGTATATTATCAGAACTATCCCCCATTAAGCCCTTCATATCCTTTAATTGATCTGGTTCCAACTGATATTCTTCCTTGATTTTAGCCAGATCATATCTCTCCAGCTCTGTAATCCCTCTTCTGGTATAGAGAACATTTATCTTTTCACTTACCAGTTGCAGGGTATCCCGGTCTCCTGTAACTATCCTTACTTCCAGGCCCTCCTTTTCACCTTTCCTGGCTAGGGTGCCAATCAGGTCATCAGCTTCAAAACCCTCTTTGCTGATAATCTTTATATTTAAAGCCTCCAACAATTCCCTGATTAAGGCAAACTGGGGCCTCAATTCATCAGGAGTCTCCTTCCGGTTACCTTTATATTCTACATACTCCTGATGACGAAAGGTAGGAGCCTTGGTATCAAAGGCTACAATCATATAATCTGGCTGCTCATCCTCAATGAGCCTGAATAACATTCTGGCAAAACCATAGACAGCATTGGTATATTCACCAGCACTGTTCTGTAAAAGTGGTAAAGCATAAAAAGCCCGATGGGCCAGACTATGTCCATCTAGTAAAAATAATTTTTCCGCCAAGTTCGATCACTCCTTCAAGTATATATTCCCCGAAAAACTTGAAAAACCTGCAAATTATATAGAAAGATAAAACCGGCTTTTTAAGCCGGTTCCTGAATTAATATTCCTCCATATGATTCCATTCTGCATCTTCCAGCCAGGTATTTGGCCTATCCAGCATCTCTGCCAGGTTTTCCATAATTTCCTGGTGTTTTCTTTCTTCTTCCGCCAGTTGTTTAAAAACCCTCCTGACATGTGCCAGATCTGCTTTTTCAGCCTGTTCCAGGTAAAACTCTTTGCTCTTTCTCTCTAATTCCACTGCCTGTTTATAGATTTCTACTTCATCTTCAGGGAAAATCATCTCTGGTAATTCATCTACCATCCTCTGGAAAAAATCCCTGGCCTTTTCCTTTATATCTGACTCTACTTCTTCAACCATCTTTTCTGCCCTTAATTGTAAAACAATCTGTTCATGCTTTAGCTCTTCTGCTGCTAATTCTGCAAATAATTTCCTCATATATTCATTTGGTGCATTTTTACTTTTTTCCTGATAATAATCATGGAGTTCCCGCTCAAATTCAATGGCAAAATCAAAAATATTCATTTTGTCCCCCCCTTATAGTTTATTGATAACTATTAGCAATATTATAACAGGAATATAAACATTGTCAAATAAAGCTAAATATTTATAGGCCTATCTTCAGTTACATGTTGAAGACCCTGGCAGAAGAGAGAAAGAACATGCTCATCATCAAGAGAATAATAGACAGACCGGCCGTCTTTACGGAACTTAACAAGTTTATTATTTCTTAAAACCCGTAATTGATGAGAAATGGCAGAAGAACTCATTCCCAGTAATTCTGACAAATCACAGACGCAGAGTTCCCGGTCTTTCAGGGCATATAAGATCTTTATTCTGGTCGGATCCCCCATGGTCTTAAACAATTCTGCCAGCTCGTAGACTATATTATCAGCCAATGCATCTTCTTTCAATAATTCAATTAATTCCTGGTCAGGATTGAAAACCTCACAGTAATCACAGAGTACAGGAAATCTTTTTTCTTCCTTCATTCCAGTGCTCCTTTCTTGAAGACTTCATGAGTCTATTTTAAATTGTTTTTTTCAAGATTCGTAATGAGTTTAAGACTGCCAGTATTGTTACCCCTACATCGGCAAAGACTGCCAACCACATGGTAGCCAGGCCCATGGCTCCCAGTAACAATACTATACCTTTCACCCCCAGGGCCAGAATGATATTTTGCCAGACTATCCTCCTGGTCAGGGCAGCAATCTTGATTGCCCTTACTAACCTGGAAGGTTCATCAGTCATTAATACCAGATCTGCTGCTTCAATGGCAGCATCTGACCCCACCCCACCCATGGCTATACCTATATCAGCCCTGGCCAGGACCGGAGCATCATTGATACCATCACCTACAAAAAGCAGTTTGCCTTTACCCTTGTTTTGAAGGAGTTTTTCCACTATCTCTACTTTATCTTCCGGTAATAGGTCAGCATAATAGGCATCCAATTCCAGGTTGGAGGCCAGTTCTTCCGCTACTGCCTGCCGGTCACCTGTCAGCATAAGGACTTCTCTTATACCCAGTTCCCGTAAAGTCCTGATTGTTAAGGGAACATCTTCCCTGACAAGATCTGTAAGACTAATATAGCCAGCAAAGACCTTATCTACTACCACATAGACTACTGTCCCCTTACCAGTGTAGGCTTGAACACCATCACTAATCTCATACTCCCGTAGGAGCTTATCATTTCCCACCAGTACTTCCCTGGCTTCATAGACGAACCTGATGCCAAGGCCCGGCAGTTCCTGATAAGACTCAATCTTATCCCGGGCAGGCACAGGTTCATAGGCAGCCAGTATAGCTGTGGCAATAGGATGAGTGGAATGGCTTTCCGCCAGGGCAGCCATCTCCAATATTTCTTTTTCTGAAAAACCATTATAGACCTTTATCTCCTCCACTGCAAATACACCTTTAGTTAAGGTACCTGTCTTATCAAAGACTACCCCTGCAACCTCATTCAGGGCCTCCAGGTAATTGCCGCCTTTGACCAGTATGCCTTCCCTTGAAGCCCGGCCAATTCCGGCAAAGAAACCCAGGGGAATCGATACAACCAGGGCACAGGGACAGGAAATAACCAGGAAGATCAAAGCCCGGTAGAACCAATCTACAAATAGGGCTCCGGGAATAAAGAGGGGAGGAAAAACAGCTATGGCCAGGGCAGCAAAGACTACAATAGGTGTATAATAACGGGCAAATTTACTGATAAACTCCTCTGTTGGAGCCTTACGGGCTGCAGAATTCTCCACCAGTTCCAGGATTTTCGCTACTGTTGATTCACCATAACTCTTACTTACCTTTACAGTAACCAAACCATCTTTATTGACCATACCACTTAAAATCTCATCACCGGTTTCCAGGCTCCGGGGAATTGCTTCACCGGTTAAAGCCGAGGTATCAACCATGGTTTTCCCTTCAACTATTATACCATCTAAAGGTACCCGCTCACCTGGCCTGATAATTATTTCATCACCAGGCCTGACCTCCTGAGGAGCTACCCTTTCAATCCTGTCCTTTAGCTTTAAATTTGCATAATCAGGCCTGATATCCATTAATTCCTTGATAGAAGTACGGGAGCCTTCCACTGCCTTGTCCTGCAGGAACTCACCAATCATGTAAAAGAGCATTACTGCTACAGCTTCGGGATATTCTCCAATGGCAAAAGCCCCAAGAGTAGCAATAGTCATCAGGAAATTTTCATCAAAAATCCTGCCCCGGGGAATATTCCTAACAGCAGTATAGATAATCTCCCCACCTATAATTAGATAACTGGCCAGGTATAAGAGAAAAGTTAACCAGGAGGGTATACTTACAGTAGATAGTGAGAATTGAAATAACAAGGCCAGTACAAAAATAAGGCCTCCTGTAAATAAACGTCCCTTTTCAGTCATTAAGCCAGACAAAAGCTGACCACCCTTTTTATTATCTTTTCTTTCAGGACTCCTCCTCTGAGACTCTTCTGGATACCTGGCCCTGGCTTCATTTGCCAGTCCTGGTCTTTCTCCTCCTATATTTTCTCTATCTTCCTTGCCAGGTCTTCCATTTACCTGGTAAATAGAAACTCCTATTCCTCCCTCTATACTGTCACAGATATCCTGGAGGACAAAAAGCATCTCTCCTGGATCTTTATCCAGCAGATCTATATTAATAGTGCCAGCAGCAAAATTAAGGAAAGCATTTTCTACATAAGGCTCTTCCCTGACAGCCCTTTCAATCTTTAAAGCACAGCTGGCACAGTTTAATCCCTTTAATAGATAAACAGCCTTTATCTTCTTATTTACAGACTCTGCCTCTATCCCTCTTGCAGTATCCACTACTGACATCTCATCCCTCCTATTTAAAACTATATTTGAACAGTTATTCAATCGTTGTAATCATTATACTATAATCTTGCAGCTTCTGCAAGGTAAAATTTAATAACTTTTATAGTGATAAGCCATTAAATTTCTTCATCTCTTATAATCTGGTCATCTGGACCCAGGTTGGGAAATTCCCTTACCTGGGGATTAAGATCCAGGAAAGTTTCATAGACCTGGAGTTCCACTATAGATTCTGTGGCCAGATCTTCAAAAACCTCTGCCCTTATTCTCCTTCTGCCCTGAAGCTGGTCATACCTTTTTAGAAAGCTTGATTTCTTTTGCCGGAATCCCCGCTTGGTCCTTACAGGCATTTTAACCTCCTTACTTTTTCTACATTAATAGCTTTGCTAGCTAATTTCATTTCTCCTTATTTTCTTTCCTGTTTTAAGAATAGCTTTTCTGCTTATACTTTTCTTTTTTTCGATATTTCCTCTGCTTTAATTCATCTTCTTAGCTTACTTGCTTTACTATCTTTAATCACCTTATATACCTATTATATGATAATAATTTACATTGTTTAGGCCTGGAAGTTAATTAATTTCTAAATTTGGGGAATAATATTAGAAAGCATTAAAAGGAGTGTGGTAATACTGGGAAAGGATAAAAATAAATTCAAACTAAGAATGATGGAAATGCCTGTGGAGAATCATCAAACTGCAGCCTGGATAAATATCGAAAAACTGGAGGGGGAAGAAAGGATATATAAGCCTACTTATTTAGGTGTAGAAGAAGCCAAAGAATACGTAGATGAAAACAGGAAGTAAATTCTGCAGATCCAGAAATACTTGATATTTTTCTCCTTTATCGTAACTGGTACAGGCCAGGCTCTTAATAAAACCTGTAAATAATAACGGCGCTTGAGCGCCGTTATTTCTCTTTTCCTATATTATTTATTCTTCCATCTAGCTCACTCTACCCTCACTTACCTGGTTTACCCTACTTGCTTGTTATCACCTCCAGGCCTGCTATATAATCTTCTTAGCTAAAGTCCATTTCTGCCATACGTTTATATATTTCATAACGTTCCCTGGCATCCTTTTCTGCCTTGGCATATAGTTCTTCTGCCAGTTCCGGGAAGGTATTCTGGAGCTGGGTAAAGCGGATTTCTGACTCCAGAAAGTCCCTGATTGATCCCTTTGGTTCTCTGGAATCCAGTATAAAGGGGTTTTTCCCCTCTTCCCTTAGCATGGGGTTATAACGGTAAAGGTGCCAATATCCTGTCTCTACAGCCCATTTTTCCTGGGCAACAGATTTACCCATACCATTTTTGATTCCATGGCTGATACAGGGGGCATAGGCTATAATCAGGGAAGGGCCCTTATACTGCTCTGCTTCCAGAAAAGCCCTGATGGTCTGGTTTAAATTGGCCCCCATGGCAATCTGGGCTACATAAACATAACCATAGCTCATGGCCATCATCCCCAGGTCTTTCTTTTTGGTTCTCTTTCCTGAAGCAGCAAATTTGGCCACTGCTGCTGTTGGTGTAGATTTGGAGGATTGTCCACCGGTATTGGAGTAAATCTCTGTATCATAAACCAGTATATTGACATCTTCTCCGGCAGCCAGGACATGATCCAGGCCTCCATAGCCAATATCGTAAGCCCAACCATCACCACCTATGATCCAGACAGATTTCTTGACCAGATAATCCCTGTATTTCAGTATATCCTGGATAAGTGGTATGGCTCTATATTCCGGTTTCTCAATAAGGTCCAGGAGGCGCCTGCTGGCATCTTTACTGGCCTCGCCCTTATCCATGTTCTCCAGCCAATACTGGAAGGCATTTTTACAGTCAGCATCAATGTTGAGCTCATCCATTCCTTTTTCCAGCAGATTTTTCAATCTTTGCCTGATCTGGCTTACTCCCAGATAGATACCATAACCGAATTCAGCATTATCCTCAAAGAGGGAATTGGCCCAGGCCGGACCTTTCCCTTCCTGGTTTGTGGTATAGGGAATAGAGGCCTCGCTGGCACTCCAGATAGAAGAACAACCTGTTGCATTGGCAATGATCATCCGGTCGCCAAAGAGCTGAGTGGCCAGGGTAGTATAGGCTGACTCACCACAACCAGGGCAGGCACCATGAAACTCCAGAAGTGGTTGGGCAAACTGGCTGCCCTTTACACTTGTTTTTGCCATTAGGTGATCTTTATAGGTTACATTATTGGCTGCATATTCCCAGTTCTCCAGCTGTCTTGGCATCTCTTCTTCTGCATTTACCATGACCAGGGCTTTTTCAGGGGCTGGGCAGATATCAGCACAATTACCACAACCAGTACAATCCATAACACTGACCTGGATGCGGTAATGATAACCTTCCGGAATAGGCTTTGCTGCCTTCTTGGTTTCAAAGCTATCTGGAGCATTTTTCTTTTCTTCTTCATCCAGGAGGAAGGGCCTGATGGTGGCATGGGGACAGACATAGGAACACTGGTTACACTGGATACAGTTTTCTGTCTGCCACTGGGGCAGCATCACTGCTATGCCCCGCTTTTCATATTTTGTGGTACCCAGGGGGAAAGTACCGTCTTCCATCCCCACAAACACACTGACCGGTAATTCATCTCCTTCCCGGCGGGCAACAGGCCTTTTAATCCTTTTAATAAATTCCGGTTCCTCTTTTTCCGGATACTCTTCCCAATCATCTTCTGCCCTGGCCCAGTGTTCCGGAACATTAACCTTAATCAGTTTTTCCAGGGACAGGTCTACAGCCTTATGGTTCATCTCTACAATCTTCTTACCCTTTCTGCCATAGGTCTCTACTATAAATTCCTTCAGGTACCTGATGGCATCATCAATGGGGATTACATTGGCCAGTTTGAAGAAAACTGTCTGCATGATCATATTGATCCGGTTATTCAAACCTACTTCCTGAGCCAGGCTGACAGCATCGATAATATAAAAAGCAATATTTTGCTCTGCTATGTATCTCTTAATAGCAGCCGGTATCTTCTCCTCTAATTCCTCTTCACTCCAGGGACAGTTGAGAACAAAGACACCATTAGCTTTCAAGCCATTTAGCAAATCATAATGATAAATGAAAGATCTATTGTGACAGGCTACATAATCAGCATCATAGACCAGGTAGGAAGATTTTATGGGTTTTCTTCCAAACCTGAGATGGGAAATTGTTGTCCCTCCTGATTTTTTACTATCATAGGAGAAATAACCCTGGGCATAGAGATCCGTCTTATCACCGATGATCTTGATGGCCATCTTATTGGCACCAACTGTTCCATCTGAGCCCAGTCCCCATAAGCGGCAGCTGATAGTTCCTTCCGGTGTTGTATCAATAATATCTTCCTCTGGCAGGGAGGTATTGGTCACATCATCCACAATACCTACAGTAAAATAGTTTTTCGGGCTTGCTGCCTTTAAATTATTGAAAACAGCCAGAATCTGGGAAGGACGGACATCCTTCTGACCCAGGCCATAGCGTCCACCAACAATCAGGGGTTGTTTTTCTTTGCCATAGAAAATACTGCGGACATCTTCATATAAAGGTTCTCCGGGAGCTCCTGGTTCCTTGGTCCGGTCCAGGACAGCTATTTTCCTTACGGTTTCTGGTAAAACCTTGAAGAAATACTTTTCTGAAAAAGGTCGGTAGAGGTGGATCTTGATCATGCCTACTTTTTCATTTTTCTCAAGTAGATAATCGATTACTTCCTCAATCACATTACAGGCAGAGCCCATGGCTATAATTATGTTTTCTGCATCCCTGGCACCATAATATGTAAAGGGATGGTACTCTCTACCGGTAAGGTTCTTTATCTCCTCCATGTAGTGTGCCACAATATCCGGTACCTCTTGATAGTAAGGATTGGCGGCTTCCCGCAACTGGAAATAGAGATCCGGGTTCTGGGCTGTACCCCTTAAAACCGGCCTGTCTGGATTCAGGGACCTGTTTCTAAATTCCTCCACAGCCTGATAATCCACCAAACCAGCCAGATCATTATAATCCAGTACCTCTATCTTATTTATCTCATGAGAGGTCCGGAAACCATCAAAGAAATGTAAGAAGGGGACCCGGGATTTAATTGCCGATAGATGGGCTATTGCCGCCATATCCATCACTTCCTGGACACTGCTGGAGGCCAGGAGGGCAAAACCGGTCTGTCTGGCAGCCATCACATCCGAGTGTTCCCCGAAGATAGAAAGGGCATTTGTGGCCACTACCCTGGCACTGACATGGAATACACCAGGCAATAATTCTCCGGCTATCTTATACATATTGGGTATCATCAGCAGGAGACCCTGGGAGGCTGTATAGGTTGTGGTCAGGGCCCCTGCCTGTAGGGAACCATGGACAGCCCCGGCAGCCCCTGCCTCTGACTGCATCTCCACCACCCGGACCTGCTGGCCGAAGATATTCTTTCTACCCTGGGCAGACCAGAGATCTACCAGTTCGGCCATGGGTGAAGATGGTGTTATAGGATAAATAGCTGCAAGATCCGTAAAGGCATAGGATACATAGGCAGCTGCTTCATTTCCATCCATCATCTTTATCTTATTTGCCATAATAATACCTCCATCTCTCTTGGCTTCTTCTATTTCTAGTATTGTTAAATTTTAATAAAAAATACCCCCTTATTGAGTTTCGGGGATAAAATTGAAGAATAGGGTCAGGCATGATATAATCAATACTAAACTGATTCTTGTCGTAGATAAAATAGATAAATTATAGCAGATAAATTTCATGAGTATAAAAGCACTAAAGAGGGGGATTTACGATGGAGAATTTTGAATTTTACAGTCCAACCAGGATCATCTTTGGTCGGGGAACAGAAGAAAAAGCAGGAGAACTGGCCAGGGAATACGGAAAAAAGGTTTTGCTCCACTATGGTGGAGGTAGTATCAAGAAATATGGCCTCTATGACCGGGTTGTCCAATCACTAAGGGAGGCTGGAGTAGATTTTATGGAATTAGGTGGGGTAAAACCAAATCCCCGTCTGGGACTGGTCCAGGAAGGAATCAGAATCTGCCGGGAAAATAATATAGATTTCATCCTTGCTGTCGGGGGTGGCAGTGTGATTGATTCTGCCAAAGCCATATCCCTGGGAGTACCATACCAGGGTGATGTCTGGGATTTCTTCATGGGGAAAGCCCTGCCGGAAAAGAATCTCCCGGTAGGGGTAGTATTGACCATACCGGCTGCTGGCAGTGAAGCCAGTAATAGTGTTGTAATTACAAAGGAAGAAGGGCTTCTAAAGCGGAGCTGTAATAATGATATAAACCGGCCTGTCTTCGCCATCATGAATCCGGAAATATCTTTTACCTTGCCACCATATCAGACTGCTTCCGGTATAGTTGATATGATGGCCCATATTATGGAAAGGTACTTTACCCATCAGACTGATGTGGGCCTGACTGATGGCCTCTGTGAGAGCCTGTTAAAGGCCATTATTAAGAATGCCCTTATCGTCATGGAAGAGCCTGAAAATTATAATGCCAGGGCTGAACTCATGTGGGCAGGAACCCTGGCCCATAATGGTATAGTGGGAACAGGCCGGATTGGGGACTGGGCTTCCCATGCCATTGAACATGAATTAAGTGCCCTCTATGATGTAGCCCATGGTGCAGGCCTGGCAGTGGTCTTCCCGGCCTGGATGTTGTATGTCTATAAACATAATATAAATCGGTTTGCCCAATTTGCTGTCAATGTCTTCAATGTAGATTATGATTATGCCAGTCCGGAAAAGACTGCCCTGGAAGGTATCAGGCAGTTGAAGAAATTTTTTCAGAGAATCGGTATGCCTACTAGCCTGAAAGAATTAAATATCCCCACTGATAGTCTGGAAGAGATGGCCAGAAAATGCAAGCGGCCCAACCAGGGAAAACTGGGCTATTTCCTTCCCCTGACAGAAGAAGATATCCTGGCCATATACAGGCTTTGCCTCTAATAAAAACAGGGAAAACAAACAAAAAGGGACGGTTCCCGTGTATCCTTAGTGAAAAGGTTAAACACTGTAGAACCGCCCCCTTACTTTTATTTCCTTTTAATTAATCATTCTCCAGTAATTCTATAATCATTCCTAATTGGGGTATAGCATCTATATAGGCATACCTACCACCGGTATATTCCCCTGTCTGGACCAGGGTCATGCCCTTTTCTTCCATAAGGCTGATATGTTCCTTCATCCCCTTAATCTGTAAGGCCACATGATGAATGCCCTGGCCGTGTTTATCCAGGAACTCCTGCCAGGTACTGGGTCCACCTACTGGTTCAATCAACTCCAATTGTAGAGACCCCATATCAAAAAAGGCTAATTTGGCCCTGGCTTCAGTGCTTTCACCCCTGTATTTGGTCTCTGCTTTCTCAACAGGATCGGTCAGGCTAATTTCCGGCATCTCTACCCCGAAAAGGTCCACCAGATTTGCTGCCGTCTTTTCAATATCCTCTACTACCACACCTACCTGTACCAGTACCTTGTTCTGCATTTTTTCCATTTCAGTCACTCCTTATGCTATCATATTCCTGTTACTTTATAAATACAGGATACCATTCCCCATCTTCTTTGTCCACTGGATATCCTCAAGCTCTCTTACCTATAAGTATCAATTAGAGAACGAATAAGCAAGTTTTCTTTAAGATCTCTTATAGTAATTCCATCTTCTGTTGTAATCACTATAGACTTCTCCTTGCCAGGATGGAGGTGGAAAAAGTTATCACTATAGCTGGCAGTATAGTTTTGCAGTTCCAACCAGGTCCAGAGGGCCGGTTTTTCAGCCTTAAGGTACAGTATAAAACTCTTATCAGCTATCTTTTCCACCTGATAAGAGATTTCTGCTTCCTCTAATTCCAGATGTTTTGGTTTACAAAAGGTAAGAAGATTGTCTGATACCCCTCTGCCATCTACTTTAAGTTCCAGCCAGAGTAAGAGATTACGGTTACCATATTCAGCTACATAATCTGCCAGAGAAAGTGTTTCTACCAGAGTATTACTGTTGCCCGGGATTTCAACTTCCTTTTGCCTGGCACTAATGGTGTTTCCAGCCAGGTCAGTCAATTCCCAGAAAACTTCAGCTGTAACTGCTTGTAGTTTATCACTGGTAACATGTATTTCCACAGTGTATTTTTCCTTATCCTCCAGGCCTGATATCAATAAAGGGGCATAAAAATTTCTGGCCATATAATGTAAGGCCTTCCAACGGCCATAATAATCTATGGAAGACCAACTGGCAACTGGCCAGCAGTCATTTAATTGCCAGTAAAGGGTACCCATAGTCCTGGGCATGGAACGGCGGAAGTGCTCAACAGCATATTTTATGGCCAGCCCCTGTAAGATCTGGCTAAGCCACAGCAAATCTTCAAATTTCCCAGGTAACCTGAACCAGTCTAACATATAATGAATAATCGTGGCATTACCTATGGGGCTCCGCTGATGTTCTTCCATAATATAACTGCTAATATTTCTATCTTCCGGTATGGTAAAACTATAAACTGTCTCTGGTTCAGGAAAAGATTGAAAGCCAAACTCACTGACAAAACGGTGTTTACAGCTTCGATACCACTCAAAGGCTTTCTTGCCATGCCAGACATCCCAGAGGTGGGCATCACCCCAGTCAGGGTTATTAGAATCCTCCCGGTCACCCAGGGGACTATGAGGACTGGCAGGCCAGTAGGCCACCTGGGGAGAATATTCTTTGACAAGGCTGGCCAGTAAGTCATCAAAGAGCCTGCTATAATCAGCCCAGCTCATTTGCCCCCTCTCAAGATCCCATTCCGCTCCCACCAGGCCCTGTTCCAGTTCATTATTACCACACCAGAGAGCCAGGCAGGCATGATGTCGAAGCCTTTTAAGATTATCTATTGCCTCAAGGCGGACATTATCCAGAAAATCCTCAGCAAAAGCAGGATAGGTACCACAGGCAAACATAAAGTCCTGCCAGACACAGAGGCCTAATTCATCACAGATATCATAAAAGGCATCATCTTCATAGATCCCGCCACCCCAGACCCGGATCATATTCATATTGGCTGCTGCAGCATCTTTCAGCAGCCTGTAATAGTCCTCTGCTTTCAACCGGGCCACAAAAGTATCTGCCGGTATCCAGTTGGCCCCTTTGGCAAAAAATTGGACTCCATTAACAGCAAACTTAAAGGATTGTCCCCACTGGTCTTCTTCCAGGACCAGTTCCAGGGTTCTCAAACCAATCCTTTTAGTTTGCCGGTCCAGTTCTTTACCCTGTTCATCAAATAAATATAGCTTTAAAATATAGAGGGGCTGTTCCCCCATGCCATTTGGCCACCACAAGCGGGGTTCCTCTACCTTCAACTGGAACTGTAATTGCCCCTCTTCAAAGCTTCCTTCTTCCTCCAGCAATATTTCCCCCTCAAACTCCAGTTCTACCTTGCCTTTAAAAGCATGCTTACCGGTAGTTTCTACAAAGTTCACTATATCAAGGATTACTGCTCCTTCCTCACTATGGTCCTGGAGGATATTAAATTCACTGATCCTTCCTTTATTATAGGCGATAATTTCTATATCCCGCCAGATTCCACAGGTAACCAGCATTGGCCCCCAGTCCCAGCCAAAATTACTGGGCTGTTTCCGGATCCAGCCACCACTATTAACCTTGTATTCACCAACACCCCAGGCCGGCAGATAAAATTCCTCATCCCTGTCCCTCAGATAGGGCATTACCGCAGGAAACTGAATAATAATACTATTCTCTCCTTCCTGCAGGACAGATTTTAAATCATATTCCCAGATACGGTACATATTATTGGCTGTACCAACTTGCCGGCCATTTACAATTATAGTGGCCATGGTATCTAAACCATGGCATTTAAGGATTATCCGCTCATATTCAAGGATTTCCCTGTCCACAGTAAACTGCCGCCTATACTCCCAGTCTGTCTCCCCAATCCACATAAGATCTTTCTCATTGTCCCTGTAAAAGGGATCAGCGATATTTTCTGCTGCCATTAAATCTGTATGTACAGTACCGGGTACATTTGCAACAATCTTCTCACTATTTCCTTTTTTACTTAATAACCATTGGCCATTCAGTGAAAAAACCACCATATTATCCTACCTTTCCGGATATTTTAGATAATAATTATCATTTTCCCAATATTATTATATAACAATAGTCATCCCTTGACATATCAAATTTTCAGATAAATATATCTTTTTTTACTCTTTTACGGTAATTTATGTTACAATTAATGCAAAGAAAAGGTTTCCATGATACCAGGACATTGAAGCCAGGAAACAAATATAATGACAAAGAAAGCAGTGGTAGGATGCTTGTATATCCTTTAGAGCATGAATTAGATAAACCATTTATATTAAGAATTAATAAAATCCAGAAACCCTTTCCTGCACATCGTCACCATTTTCTAGAGTTTTCCTATGTTATCAGTGGCAGTGGAAAGGAAATTATCAATGGAAAAGAACATAAGCTAAAACGGGGAACCTTTACCCTTCTCCTACCCTATCAGGTTCACGAAATCTGGCCGGATAATGCAGAAGGTATTACCTTGTATAATTGCAATATAGGCATAGAAGCATTTTATGGTCCCAATAAACTCAGTAACGGGCTTAATGAAATGATTTTTTATAATGATGAAAACCTGCCTGCCCATGTAGATTTTAGTGGTAAAGATGCAGAGAAAATAGAAGGAATCCTGCAAGATTTGATTCAAGAAGACAGGGAAAAACAACCCTGGAAAGACCTCTTATTTAAAAGCAAAGTGATCGAGCTTATGATTCTCTTTAGTAGGAAAAGAATTTCATTATATCAGAATAAACATATCAAAAATGAAAAAAATAATAGGAATTATTTATGGAAAATTCTTTTTTATATCCATAACCATTACATGGAAGAAATCAGCCTGGAAAAACTGGCTAATAAATTTGGCATTAGCTCAACCTATCTCAGCACAAGTTTTAAAAATTTTTTTGGAGAAAACATTCATAGTTTTATCAATGATATCCGTATCAAGCATGCCTGTGGCCTGCTGGCAGCCACTGACAAAAAAATCACGGATATAGCCAGTGAGGTTGGTTTTAATTCCTATACCACCTTCTCCAGGGTCTTCAGGCAAAAAACCGGAATCAGTGCCAGTGAATACAGAAACAGGTAACAGGTGCCTGGAGATTACAAAAGTAACTATAATAAAATATAACTGAAAAAAAGCCCTGTAAGCAGATAAATACTGCTTTACAGGGCTTTTATAGTCATATCCTTATCTTATGGGGCAGACACCGTCTTCACAGTCGGAGTCATCGATATCCTGTTCTTCATATTCAGTCTCATATTTAGAGATCAGGGAAGGGTTAAATCTCTTCATTTCCTTGACCCTTCTTAAATACTCTTCTTCATCAATCTCTTCATAAGGCATTAATTCATAGAAACTATCACTATGGGATATAAAGGTTATGCCTACAACAGAATCCCAGTTTTCCCAAAGCCATTCCTCTACCTCTTCCCACTCATTATCCCTGACATGGACAGTTATAGAGGCATTATGGTCTACGTAGTTTTCCATGAACATCTTATAGGTTTCCAATTGTTCAAGGGCAGAGACATCATTTTTGGTCTTCCCTTCTGGTGCCTTGACAGGAAACTCAATAACCAGGGTTGAGGGATTAGCCGGGTCCTGGCCGGTTTCCGGGAAAATAGGATAATCTAATTCTTCACAGACCCTGGCCAGGGGATCAGAGGCAGAAATCCTGACCCTCCTGATATAATAAGGGCTATGTGAATAATGCAAGCCACTGGAGACAGTAGGTAATTGGGACTGAGTCCCTTCTGGTTTAATGGTAGTAACCAGTTGAGGTTCTACATCTCCCACCTGGATGGCAATCTCCCGTACTGCTTCCCGGGCTGCCTGCCTCAACTCTTTCAGTAATTGGACCTCTTCTTCTTTACTCAGGCCCACGGCATTCTTCATATCCTGCCAGCCAGTTAAGGATGCACCTACTAAACGGTCCCGCCTATTGATCTGATCCCATTCAGCTAATTCAAATTCTATTAAAGACATCCTGTAACCAGCCCTGGCAGATAAGCGCTGGGCTTCCAGGAGGCCTTCCTTATCCAGCTGGCCCTCTTCATTTACAAAGGCCATTACATTCAGAGAGGTCAGATTACAGACACCTTTGGAATCCAGCAAAACCTCACCACAGGGGTTGACACCATTGAAGTTCTTTCTCCTTCTACCAGCCTCAACAGCATTAATAAAGCCTGGCTCTCCACTATATCTTAATTGCTGCATATGCCATTTTAATTGTTTCCGGCTGGGCTTGTCCTGATAAAAGATACTATTATTACTCATTTGCCGGTGGGATAATTCCGGGTTTATCATCCATTCCCCATCCCGCTGGATATAGAGATTATTCTTGGCCTGGGCAATCTCCTGATCATCAGCACTGAAAAGACAAATTTGAGATGACCGACGGACACCACCGGAAACTACATTTTCGGCAATAATATTGGCAATATCCATGGCATCAATGGGTTTCAGTTTAACCCTGTTTTGATTATCCAGTTCCCTTTCCGGTTTCTCCTTCAAGAGTTTATCGATCTTGGTAAACATGGTTTTCAGGCTCTGGTGGCCAGAGGCAGTACCCCCAAAGGTTTTTAATTTCTCTCCCTTTGGCCGGACAGAATCATAATTAAAGACAATCCGTTTGACAGCCCGGAAGGAATGTTCAATAAGGAATTTAAAATAATATTCCAGGGCCTGAACCCAGCCTTCCTTGCTATCACCGATATTCAGGGTAACCATATCCCCTTCAAAATCAAAATCGGTATATTCTCTCCGCTCCTCTCTGGGGACGGGCTCATAATATTTATGAATAATCTCAACATCCTGCCTGATCTTGGGTAATTTCTCTACATCTTCCGGTAAAACCCGGAAGCCAACACCACTACCTACCATCAGCAGGTAAAAGATATCCTGATAAGCCCTGAAAGTATCTATAACAATAAAGCTACAATTATAGTTAGACATGCCATATTTTTTACTGGATTCTGTTGAGGCAGTCCATAGGGTTCTACCGGCTAGAAAGTTTCTTAGATTATAGACATTATCATAGAGCTTTTCGGCCTCTTCCCTTGTAGTAGGGGCCAGGGAGCAATTATATTCCACCGCCCTTTTTACTGTTTCCCACCAGTATTCCCTTCTGTGTTCCTCTGGTAACCACCGGGAATAGGTTCTGTAATAAACAAATTCACCTAATTCTGTGGGGAAGGGATTGGGCATATGTTTATATTTGCTCAAAAAGTCATTAGTCAATAATGATTCTATATTTTCCCTCTGGGGCCTGGTCTTCTGCCTCTTGCTCCTATAAAGGATATAAGCCTTGGCAGCCAACATAAAACCAGCACTCATGAGGGTTTCTTCAACAAGGTCCTGGATTTCCTCTACAGTAGGAATTTCTTTCCGGGAATAATAATTTTTCTTTAACTTCTCTTCAACAGCTACTGCTACCTTTTCTGCATCTTCCTTGCCTGCATTCTGTCCAGATTCCATCATGGCTCTATATATAGCATTACTGATTTTTTCCCTACTATAATCAACAATAGCCTTATTCCGCTTTATGACCTTCATTTTTCCCAACTCTGAACCTCCTTTTAAATATGTAATGTTATTATATTTTATCATTTTCAATATAAAGTGGCAAGCAATCCACTTACAGATAAAAAAAAAGGATACCGACTAAAGTATCCTTATAAAAAATTGTAGTCTTATAGCCTTATAATAAACAAGCAATTTATCTTATTCCTTATGTTCTTATATATCTTATAGACTTATAAACCTGTCCAATTTTAAGTAAAAAATATTGGCTTTCTTGCTTTATTAATAACCATTATCGTTACTATCAGTATAATAAAAGTCTATTCTTTTGTCAAGTTTTTTTAATATTAATGTCAAGTTTTTTTTAAATTTACTAAGATTTTAAGAAAATTTATACAGGCACAGATAATAATCTAAAACATATTATATTAGGGGAAAAACTTAGCAGAGGCTAAGAATTTAAGCAAAGGGAAACCTGGAGAAAGGGGTTGGGAAATGCTGCTTAGTGATTTAAAGATCCAGGAAAAAGCAGAAATAAAAGCAATTAGAGTCAGTGGAAGACAGGGCAGGCGGCTACTGGACCTGGGTTTTATTCCTGGCACTATTATTAAAGCAATCAGAAAGAGCCCTCTGGGAGACCCAGTAGCCTATCGGATCAAAGGAACAGTACTGGCCTTAAGAAAGGAAGAGACTGATCTGATTGAGATAAGGAGGATAGAATAATGGCTTTATATGCTGACTCCCTTGCTTTAAATCTTTTGAGAAAAAATTTCAATATTAGTAATGATGATAATAAGCCCATTATTGCCCTGGCCGGAAACCCCAATACAGGAAAAAGTACTATCTTCAATGGCTTAACCGGTTTAAGGCAACATACGGGCAACTGGCCTGGTAAAACAGTTGGCAGGGCAGAAGGTTATTTTAAATACAAAGAAGAGGAATTCCTTATTATCGATCTGCCTGGCACCTATTCCTTACTGGCCAATTCCACAGAAGAACTTATTGCCAGAGACTTTATCTGCTTTGCCAGGCCAGATCTTACCTTAGTAGTGGCAGATGCCACTAATCTGGAAAGGAACCTGAATCTGGTTTTACAGGTACTGGAGTTAAGTACAAATACTATCCTGGTCCTTAACCTGCTGGATGAAGCCAGGAGAAAGGGGATTAAAATAGATGTAAAAAAACTGGAGGCCTGCCTCCAGGTACCGGTAATTCCTGCTGTAGCCAGAGAAGGCCTGGGCCTGGAAGAAATAAAAAAGACATGTTACCAGATAAGCAAAGAAAAGATTAAAATAAAGGGGTTTAAAATAACTTATTCCCGGGAGATTGAGGAAAAAATAGAAGAATTAATACCTCTTCTAAAAAGAAAACTCCCCTTTTTGCAAAAAAGAATCAATTGGCGTTGGCTGGCTTTACGCCTCCTGGAAGGGGATAAAACCATTCTGGTTTCTATAAATACTTATTATCCAATATACCAGGAAAGGGTTAATATATTTCAGAAAGGAGAGGTACAGCTAGATGGGTTTAACCAGGTCTGGCTTAAATAAGGAAAATATAAATATGGACAATTACATAACTAAAAGAGGGAAGCTGGATTATTTCCTCCCACCAGATATACAGGAAGAAATCCGGGCCCAAATAGTGGGAGATATATATCAGGAGGCAGAAAAGATAGCCAATAAAGTCCTTATCAGTCCTGGAGAAGAAAGTGCACTGGAAAACCGCCTTGATGATCTACTTACTTCCAGATGGCTGGGCTTTCCCCTTATGCTATTCTTATTGGCCTTCATCTTCTGGATAACTATTGTAGGGGCAAACCTGCCTTCGGAAATCCTGGCCTCTGGCCTTTTCTGGCTGGAGGGAAAAATAAGCCTTTTCTTCTACTGGCTGCAGGCACCGGGATGGTTACATGGTATTCTAGTTCATGGTATCTACCGGACCATGGCCTGGGTTATATCTGTCATGTTTCCTCCCATGGCCATTTTCTTTCCCCTCTTCACCTTACTGGAGGACCTGGGTTATTTACCACGGCTGGCCTTTAATCTGGATAATTTATTTAAGAGGGCTGGTAGCCATGGTAAACAGGCCCTGACCATGAGTATGGGTTTTGGTTGTAATGCTGCCGGGGTTATCTCTACCCGGATTATCGATTCACCCAGGGAAAAACTCATTGCCATTATTACCAATAATTTTGTTCCCTGTAATGGCCGTTTTCCCACCCTGATTATACTGGCCAGTATCTTTATGCATGCTTCCTTTAATAATACCTATAATTCCCTTCTGGCAGCAGCTGTAGTAGTTGCTTTTGTCCTCCTGGGCATAATAATAACACTGGCTGTTTCCTGGGCCTTATCCAGAACCCTTTTAAAAGGCATACCTTCTACCTTTACCCTGGAACTTCCACCCTATAGAAAACCCCAAATTGGCAGAATCCTGCTCCGGTCTTTCCTGGATAGGACCCTTTTTGTTCTAAGCAGGGCAGTTCTGGTAGCTGCACCTGCCGGAGCCATGATCTGGATTCTGGCCAATACAGGTTTTAATGGCAGCAATTTTATTCAACACCTGGCTGTTTTCCTGGACCCCTTTGCCAGGCTCATCGGCCTGGATGGTTTTATCCTCCTGGCTTTTATCCTGGGATTACCAGCCAATGAGATCGTCATTCCCATCCTGCTCATGGGCTATCTTTCTTCAGGGCTAATGATGGAACCGGAAAGCCTTGATAGCTTACAAAGAATTTTAATTGCTAATGGCTGGACCTGGGTAACAGCTCTGGCTACAATGTTATTTTCCCTCTTGCATTTCCCCTGTGGAACTACACTCTTAAGTATCAAAAAAGAAACCGGGGGACTTAAATGGCCCCTTTTTACCTTTTTCCTGACAACAGCTATCGCTATTTCAGTAAATTTCCTTCTGGTACAATTTCTCAAGATCTTCTTGTAATAAATTTCTTTTTTAGTAAATTCTTTCTTTATTAAATAATTTCTTGCCCTGACCCTTCCTTTTCTTTCTGAAATTCTATCAGCTTTTCCTGTATAGCCGGGTTTTCTTCAAAAAATTTTACTACCTGGGTCAGGGCATTGATGGTTTCCCGGGAAAGATAATGTTCAATGGCTTCTGCCTCTACAGCTTTATCAGCCTTACTACCAATTACCTGGAGGAAATTCTGGATCATTTGATTTCTATAGACCAGAAACTGGCCTGTCCTCTCCCCTTTTTCCGTAAGATCAATATTCTTGTAGGGTATATAGTTTAAATAACCCTTTTCAGAGAGGAGTTTGACAGCTTTATTGACAGAGGGTAAAGAAACCTGCAGTTTCCTGGCCACATCAGTTATCCTGATAAAGCCTTGATTTATGGAAAGCCGATAAATCTCTTCCAGATAGTCTTCCAGACTGGGGGTAAGCATCTCTTCACTCCTTTATTTTCTCCCTTATTTCCGGGATTTCAGCCAGCTCCAGGAGGGCTTCCTTAACTTCCTCTCTTTTAAAATATCCTTTGATACTCTGGATTTTTTCTACTAAGGCTTCTTTTTTTATCCCATAGCGGACAGACAAGAAAATCAAGGCTGCTCTTAATTCCAGGTCCCGGGCACTATGCCTGCCAAAGAGCTGGACTACTCTCTTCAGTCTCTCTTCATAGCCCTCTAATATATCCTGGTAATTAGTAAAATAAGCCAGCTTATAGTTTTCCCCTGGCAGTAATCTGAAACCATAATGAACAGGTCCCTGGCAGTATTCCTGGGAAAGAATCCTCCGGGCAAGGAGCATATCCAGATCTTCTGTTAATCTGATGGAATAAGGGCCATAGGTAAAAAGCTTAAAATCATAAGTAGATTTAACCCCATATATCTCCTGGAGTATATAAAGGATTTCTTGCAGGCTTATTTTACTTAATGGATAGTTTTCTTCCTTCATCAGTTGACAAATCCTTACCAATTGTAAATGATCCCATTTCCTGTCCATAGAACCTCCTGGGTGGAAAATTACTTCTATATTTAGCCTATGCAGGAGGTCTGGCGGATATTAATTAATGCCCTTAAATTCCCTTTCTCCAGACCGGGTAATATATTTAGGGAAAATAAAAGGATTTTACCATTAATCAAAAATCAATTGATTAAAATGGTAAAACCCCTGCCTATTAAACTATTCAATTTAAATCTTTTATTACTGAATCTCTTAATTAAATCTCTACTATCCAACCAAAGGGATCTTCTATTTCACCTGTCTGGATACCGGTTATATTTTCATAAATCTTTGCTGATAATTCACCGGTCTTGCCATCATTGATTTTAATTAAATGACCATTCCAATCCAGGCCTCCAACCGGGGAGATAACAGCAGCAGTGCCTGTACCAAAAGCCTCTTCCAATCTGCCGGATCGGGCTGCCTCAAAGACCTCATCAATGGTAAGCTTTCTTTCCACTACAGGGACATCCCAACTCTGGAGAAGTTTGATAACAGAATCCCTGGTTATACCGGGCAGGATACTACCATCAAGTTCAGGTGTTACAACCTCTCCATCTATCTTGAAAAATACATTCATGGAACCTACTTCCTGTACATATTCCCCATTAACCCAGAGGACCTGTACATAGCCTTTTTCTTCCGCTTCAGCCTGGGCCTTCATGCTGGCAGCATAATTAGCACTGGTTTTGGCATAACCTGTACCACCAGGTACTGCCCGTACATATTGATTCTCCACGTAGATATCCACTGGATTAATGCCCTGGGGATAATAAGCCCCAACCGGTGAAAGGATAATCATAAATTTATATGAACTGGATGGCTTTATTTTTAAAACCAGGTCAGTAGCAATAATAAAAGGCCTGATATAGAGGGCGGTGCCTTCTGCTTTAGGTACCCAATCCCGGTCCAGATCCACCAAGGTTTTTACTGCTGTGAGGCAAAATTCTTCATCAATGGGTGGTATACAGACTCTCTCATTGGACCTATTCAGTCTTTTCATATTCTGCTCTGGCCTGAATAACCTGATCTTCCCTGTCGGACTCTTATAGGCTTTCATCCCTTCAAAAACTGCCTGACCATAGTGAAAAATGGACAGAGAAGGTAATACCTCAATGGGGCCAAAGGGGACAATCCGGGGATCATGCCAACCCTTCCCTTCTTCATAATCCATAATAAACATATGGTCAGTGAAGATTTTCCCAAAGGCTAGATTTTCTTCATCCGGTTTTGCCTTGGGATTTTTGGTTTTTTCAATTCTAATTTCCATACTGCTCTACCCCTCTCTACTCATTTAACTAAAATTTCATATTCTATTATATTTATTCAACAAAAGAAAGGCTTTTCCTTTTTATTAAATTATTATCTTACCAATTTCTTTCAGCTTATTTAATCTTTCTCATAATTTATTATTGACTGTATATAATAAAACCAGGCCCATTATTTAAATAGGGCAATTTTAGCAAACTTACAATCCAGCCAGAGCAGGGCTTTTCTATTTATTAATTTCTATAGAAATGTTGTGATCATATGCAAAGGGATATCTTAATAAAATGGCTAAACTGGTTTTACACCCTGGAAATGAGTCAGGTTGAACTATATCTTACGCAGGCCAGACATAGTAATGATGACTATCTGGCCAATGTCCTTTTGACCCTGGCTGCAACAGAAATCAGACATGCAGAATCAATAAAGGAGATAATCATTAAATTAGATAGCCAGGTTATGTTAATAGATAAACTCCTCTCCCAGATCATAGGCTATATCCCAGGCCAGGTAAGTCCCTTTATAGGGAAATCAAATCTTTATTATTATAATTACAGCCTGGAAAGCATAGCTGTTCATGATTATAAATTATTCTTAAAATCCCTGGATTTTAATTCTAAAATAGAAAGGGACCTAGCCCCTCTTCTTTTAAATAATATGATTGATGAAGACCTGCACCGTCTCTGGTTCAAAGGCCAGAGAGAATCCCTTAGCTAAAAGCCTTTTTCCTGGCCAGATATAACAAATAAACAATTAAGGGCAATATTAAAAAAGGCCAGGTCTTGCCTGTAAAGAGCTCCAGAAACCAATAACGTATGAGATTACCACCATCAAGAAAGCCAGTAACAATACCTTGATAGGCATCAAAGACAATGTTTTCCTTTGTTAAGAGCTGGCTTAAAAAGGGAGCCATTTTTGAAGCTATTAATAATTTCCCTATGATTACTGGAATAAAGGCCAGGATAGAGCGGAATATATTCCCCCGTAGAGTAATAACCACCAGGGCAGCTGCTCCTAGCAGATTACTTAGATCTCCTAAAGGGATAAAATTAACACCAGGTAACAGCAAAGCCAGGATCAGTGCTATAGGCATCAGGAGAACTCCTGTTACCACAATAGATGAATTGCTAAGTAAAACAGCTACATCCAGGCCTATATAAATCTCTTTTCCTGAAAACTTATCGGCAACAAAAACCTGTACACCTTCAGAAAAAGCCATTAAGCCTTCACTGAGTACTCCAGCCATTACCGGCAGAAGATATACTACTCCAGCAATGGAAAAGGCCAGGGCCAATATTTCTTTTATATCATAGCCTGCTCCAATACCTAATAATAAGCCGATAATAAAGCCTATCAACATGGGTTCACCAAAAAGCCCCAATTTTTTCTTCAGATATTCTGGATCAACCTTTATATTCTTTAAAAATTTTATTCTATCGATAATTTTGTCCACCAGAAGGGCAAGGGGGTAATAAGTTATTGTAGAAATAGTAGTTATTGAAACACCAGATAAACCGGTAAATTTATTTACTCTTCTGGCACTCCAGTCTGCCAGTTTTAAGGCTATAATACTCAATAATAAGGCTGAAATTATGGTGAAAAAAGTATTTTCTGTGGTCTCGTAGACCAGTCTGGCCAGAAATATAAAATGCCAGTAATTAAAAATATCAACATTTATTGTCCTGGTCTTCCTTAAGGCAAAAATAAGTAGGTTTATCCCAATAATTAGTATTACTAAAAGAGGTGTTAAATAAAAGGACCAGGTAATGGCAGCAAAGGACGGCCAGCCTATATCCAGCACATTATACTGTAACCCACTATGTTCAGCCAGGGCTTCTACAGCAGGACCAACTATATCTACAAAATAACCCAGGACCATAAAGATACCGATAAAGCCAATTCCAATAATAATCGCAGACCTGAAAGCTTTCTTTAAGGATATACGAAAAATTAAAGAAATGATAAATATAATAATTGGTAAAAGAACATATGCTTCAAAACTAAAAATATAGCCAATAATAGTATTTAGTATTCCCATCTATTCTTTCCTCTTCCCCCATATTCTTATTATTAATAACCAAATAAAATAGTATCTTCATTATCCAGCCATTCCTGTACCCTGATGACCCTGTATTCTTCTCCATTATCTCTGATATAGATACTCTCAATACCACTATTTATTATTAATTTCTTACATAGACTACAGGGTTCTGCATTACTTATATAAGTACCATCAGAACTATCTTTTCCAACTAAATATAATGATGCTCCAATTGTCTCCCTTCTACTGGCAGATAAAAGGGCATTCTGCTCGGCATGAACACCAGCACAAAGCTCATATTTGGTTCCCCTGGGAACCTTTAATTCTTCCCGGATACAGGTCCCCTTTTCATTACAATTAACAGCCCCCCTGGGAGAGCCATTATAACCTGTACTTATTATCTCATCATTATTGACAATAACTGCACCATATTTCCTTCTCAAACAGGTACTTCTCTCTAAAACAGCTTCAGCTATATTTAAATAGTAATTCCTTTTATCAACCCTTTTCATCTTCTTCCCCTTCTTTCACATACAAAATAGCTCTTCTGATTTAATCTTTAGAATCACAATCACTACAATAAGTACCCCTTCTTCTCCTTCTTTGCCCTGGTTTAAACTCCCTACCACAGCCTTTACAGTACCCCTTTTGGGCCAGGAGATAATTTCCGCCCTCAAATTTGATAGCATAACCTTCAATCAATGCCCTGGTAAGTTTTCTTCTTGCTTCTGTAAGTATGCGCTGAAAGGTAGGCCGGGAAATATGCATTCTTTCTGCAGCTTCTTCCTGGGTTAAACATTCCAGATCCTTTAACCGTAATGCCTCAAATTCTTCAATAGTTAAATGAATCTCCTCCAGTTCTTTACGGGGAATCCCTACAGGTTTAAAATAATTATACTCTGGTAAAAACTCAACCCTTCTTTCTTTAGTTGGTCTTGCCATTATACCACTCCTGATTCTCAAAAACTTTATACTATCTCCTATTATATCTGAAATAAAGGCTTATGTAAAAATAATTTATGAACAAAAAAAACTAAGGACTCATATAATTTAGCAGACCTTAAAAAATAAGGTCTCAGTGTTCAGGAAAGGGGGTCATATTTTTAATGTCAGGAGGTTACCAGAATAGCAGTGCTTTCATTATTTTCCTTATCCTTATCCTGCTGGTTTTAAGTGGAGGATTTGGAGCCTATGACAATTAGATAGCCATAATATCTACTGGCCAGATTTAATAATACTGGCCAGTCTTATTTTCTGAATTCAGAAAAAGCCAGGAAAAATGGTATTTAATCATTAGAAAAGTCACATATTCAATCTTTTATACATATAATTTACTAAAGCAAAAGAATTTCGCAAGAAGGAGGTTTTTTTATGGGTGGTAGATGTGGTTATGGTTATAATGATGAAGTCTTTATTATCTTCTTAATCCTGATACTACTGATCCTGGGTATAGGATATGGGGGATTCTAAGTCTTTCCCTGAGGAGATATAGATAAATAGCCTATAATAAAGACAACTAAGAGAAAGGGGGATTTTATGAGCTATTATAGTGATACTGCTTTTCTTATCTTCCTAATTCTTATTCTCCTTGTCCTGGGTGTAGGATATTATTAAGTCAAAACAATCAGGTCAACGGAACATTTCCGTTGACCTTTTTTACTGGATAGAATAGATAGCCCAGGAATATCTACAATAATAAATTTATAAAGATCCTGGCCAGGCTCAGGAAGACAAAAAAACCAACAATATCAAGAAAGGTAGTCAAAAATATGGATGAACCCAGGGCCGGGTCAAAACCCATCCATTTCAGGACCATGGGAATAAGAAAGCCCAGTAGGCCGGCGATAAATAGATTAAAGGTCAAGGAAAGGAAGATAATCAATCCCAGATAAGGATTGCCATGGATGAAATACATCACAGTTGCAGCAAAAAGGCCTATCGCTGCACCATTGATCAAACCCAGCAACCCCTCCTTCAGGAGGATTTTCCCGTTTTCACTGTCCAGATCCAGATCACCCAGGGCAATTCCTCTAATCATTACTGAAAGACTCTGGTTACCGGCATTACCTCCCATATTGGCTATAATGGGCAGGACAGAAGCCAGGACAACGGCCTGGGCAATTACATCTTCAAATAAACTGACTATAAAAGCAGATAAAAAGGTCATGCCAAGATCAACAGCCAGCCAGGGCAATCTTCTGGTAACTGACTTGCCCAGGGGGCTATTGATATTTTCCTCTTCATGAACCCCGGCCAGGCGCAGCATATCCTCTGTATTCTCTGCTTCAATAACATCAATAATATCATCAACTGTAATTATACCTATCATCTTATTATTTTGGTTTATTACCGGAATAGCTGTCAGGTCATATTTGGCCACCAGAAAAGCTACCTCTTCCTGGTCCACATCAGGTGTGACAGCAATGAGATTCTCATCCATTATCTCAGCAAGACTTATCTCATCGGAGACATTGAGCAATTCCCGCAGGTCGACGGTCCCGACCAGTTCATCCTTGTTGTTATTGATATAGATTATATCAATAATCTCTGTCCTGGGGCCTATTTCAGCAATTTTAGTAAGGGCTTCTTTTTTACTCAATTCCTCTTTCAGGATTATATATTCAGTAGTCATAATCCCGCCGGCAGATTCAGCATCATAACCGAGAAGTTTTCTCAATTCATTGGCTTCTCCCTGTTTCATCTCTTTTAAAAGAGATTTGCGTTTATCAATGGAGAGGTTGCCCAGAATATCGATGGTATTGTCAGTTGACATGTAAGAAAAGATTTCAATAGCATCTTCCAGGCTGAGCTTATTAATAATCTCCAATTGTAAATCTTCATCAGCCAGCTCAATAATCCTGGCCAGATTCTCCAGATCCATCAAGGCAACAAAACTATGGAGAATCTCAGGCTCCAGTTCTTCTAAAGCTTCAGCAATATCTGCTGGATGAGTAAAATCAAACCATTTTTCCTCAATAGCATTATTTTCAATAAATTCAAGTATTTCTTCCCTGATATTTGACATAGCTATCACCCCCATCTTAATATATGTATTTTATTGGCTCAAATCCTCTAAAAGCTATTTTTGCTTATAATAACAGAATAATATAAGATTTTGTATCATTTGGTAAGCTCCATGAATAGTATATTAATGAATAATATCTTAATGAAAATATAATAGAAAAAGGAGGGAAAGATAAATGGCAGAAGAAATCATGGGAAGAGGTCGTAAAAAAGGATATGATTACCTGTCTTTTTTAATCTTCCTGATTCTGATTCTTCTAATACTTGGAATCACTTGTTAATAATTTTATTAATACATGGCAAGAAGGAGGTAAGAACTACTTCCTTCTTTTTTTAAGATACAGGGGGACCCTTCTTTCCTCCTGTATTATAACGGTAAATCCCTGCATCCAGCAAGGCTTTAAAAATTATTATGGATATAGGGGCAATAATAACTCCCTGAAAACCAAATAATTTCAGGCCAAGATAGACACCCAGCAAGAGAACAATAGGATGTACTCCAATCCTTTTACCTACTACCTTACTCTCCAGTATTGGTCTTACTCCAATGATAATTATATAAACTATCATAACAATTACTGCATGTTTGATATTAAAAAAGAGATTAATGATTACTACTGGTATGTAAATTGCTCCAGGGCCAAGGACTGGAATCAAATCCAGAATACCGGCCAGGAGGGCCAGGATTATTGCATAGGGATATCGTAATAGAGAAAAGGCAAGGGCGGTAATAATCGTTGTATTTGTAACTATTATTAATTGTACTTTGATATAAGTAAAGATATCGGTAAGTATTTCTGCATACTCAGTACCGATGAATTTAATTCTACTAAAAAGATAATTTGTAAGCAATTCCTTATCTTTACTGATAAAAAATCCAGAAATAACGGTAAATAATAAGATCAAAAACATATTAGGTATATTAAAGGTAGCATTGACTATTCTGTTGGTAATATTGAAGATAATGTCAGAACCATAGTTGTATAGATTTTCCAGGTTATTGTATAAGGCAAGATTAAACATTCCTGGCAGCTGTTCAAAGAAATCCCTTAGTCTTAATAAGAGGTTATTGGTAAAATCCACTATCTCTTCATAATACCTTGGCAAATAGCGTATTAGATAAGTCAGCTCATTAATACTGGTAGTTATCAGGAAAATAGCCAATAATAGTGAAACACTGAGGACCAGGGCAATCATAATTAGTACAGCCAGGCTACGGGGTATTTTTCTGGACATGAAGTTAACCGGTTTATCAATAATAATGGCTATTAAAAAACCGAGAAAAAAGGGAGTCAGGATAAAGATAAAAACCCTTAAACCCAGAAAAATAAATAAAAACAAAATAAATAAAAAGATAGCCTTTTTCCAGTTTACAGCCTTTAGGTCCAGCATATTAACACCCCTAAAATGTATTCCACCTCAAGACTTCCTCCAATCCCTTCTTTGCAGGCCTGGCCACAGTACTTTCTTCATAATAACCTACAGAAATAAGGGCTACTAATTCCAGGTTAGGAGGACAGTTAACCAGTTCTTTTACTGCTTCTGAATGGTCTCTCTTATAGGAAGATACCCAACAGGTACCCAGTCCCAAAGCTGTAGCCGCCAACATTATATTTTCGGTTGCTGCTGCTGCATCCAGCAAGGGTGTACTTGTCTGACTTTCATCGATAAATACACCTATACAGGCACCGGCATCCTTTATAAACTTACCATAACGGGCCAGACTGGCGATCCTTTCTCTTTTCTCCTGGTCAGTAATAACAAGGAAGCTCCAGACCTGTCTGTTGTTACCACTTGGTGCCAGGCGGGCACAATCAATAATCTCCTTTAAAATTTCCTCCGGTATCTCTTTATCTATATATTTTCTGACACTCCTACGGCTCTTTATTACTTTAATAGCTTCATTGAACATCATTATACCTCCCTTTTCTTAAAACAATAGCATTTTTGATGTTTATTATATATTCTTTAAGATTTTTTTAAACCCTTTTTTGTTTGTAAAAATTGTTATTACTCTATTATTTTATCATAATATCTGGAAAATCCTTAGAGTAAAAAAGGATTTTTTTGTATTTTTTCGTATATAAGGGTCTTGCATAATTCCCTTATTTCAAATTAAAAACAAACTTAATATTACTAAAAACAATAGTTTCCCTAAAAAATTACTTGAATAATAAGCAACCTAATATATTTCCATAAATTGACTGTAAT